>R18__coassemble_1442_pt1 | contig 29962 bp, 29 predicted proteins | sample R18__metabat2_low_PE_032 | metagenome-assembled genome bin R18
CACACCGTTTACGCGCTTTCCAGGCGCGCCTCTTAAGCCACTCGAGCATCTCTCCTTATATATGATTGCTGACCGCTGCCGGCAACCTTGGAAGGCAGGGCACCGCTGTACCCTTCAAAAAACGCCGCAAATTACTAAAAAAATCAATACGGCAACTCTTTTTGCGTTGATTTTTTCAACAAAAAATTTGCATTTTTTACCACAACGTCGGCCACTTCCTCCTCCGAAACGCCATAGACTTCTGAAAGACAAGCGATTACGCGGACAACCCACGCCGGCTCATTCCGCTGCCCGCGATAAGGCACGGGCGGCAGGTAAGGGGCGTCGGTCTCGGTCACGACATATTCGAGCGGCACCTGCGAAAGAAAAGAGCGGACCGGATTGCTGCGATAAGTGATCGAACCGTTCACCCCGATGAGAAAACCGTGTGAAATCACCTCCTGCGCCTGCGGCAACGTCCCTGAAAAACAATGGAAGATGCCGCGCAGACCTTTGCCGTAATAAGAACGGACAAGAGGCAATATCTCGTCAAAAGCGTTGCGGACATGGAGCAGCACGGGTTTCCCCGTTTCGACCGCCCAGTCGAGCTGGCGCGCCAGCACCTCCTCTTGCAAGGAGCGCCAGGAAGCATCCCAGTAAAGATCCATGCCGATTTCGCCGATGCCCGCGCAGTCGTCGCTCAGGACGAATTCTTGCAAAGCATCCAACTGAGCGGGCCAGTCTTCGGCGATTTCCGTCGGGTGCAGCCCCGCAAACAAGCGGAAATACCCGGGATACGCCTCGCTCAGACGGCGCATCGGCTCCAGGCTCGACGCATCGATGGCCGGAAGCCAGCATTCGCTCACCCCGGCTTCCCGCGCCGACGCGATCACCCTTGAGCGGTCGGCGTCGAATTCCGGCAAATAGATATGGGTATGGGTATCGGTCATCAAACCTCGCGGTTCATCATTTCAGCGGCCAGCCGGCGCAGCGGCGAGACCCGGTCTTCAGGCAATCCGAGCGCATCGAGGTCGGCCATGGCCAAAGCCTCCAAGCGGTCCATCTCGTTTTGGCAATATTCCTTCACGCCGAGACGCTCATACAGGGCCGTCACCTGAGCCACCTTATCTTTACGGGGCATGTCGTCGCTGGCCAGCAAGCGTCTCAGCGAAGAGAGCGCCTCGCCCTGAGCCGTTTCCAGCGCACGGATCAGCAGGAAGGTCTTCTTGTTGCACATGATGTCGCCGCCGATGGGCTTTCCGAAAACGGCCGGGTCGCCCCAGACGTCGAGCAGGTCGTCTCTCATCTGGAAAGCCAGACCGACGTGGATGCCGAAATCATACAGATGTTCCAGCGCGGAAGCGTCGGCGCCGGCGATGATGCCGCCCATTTTCAGGCTGCAGGCCAGCAAGACGGCCGTCTTGAGCCGGATCATCTCCAGGTATTCATCGGGCCTGACGTCGTCGCGCGACTCGAACATCATGTCGAAAGCCTGACCCTCACAGACCTCCAAAGCAGTCTTGGTGAAGAGTTCCAGACAAGGACGCAGACAACGGTCGGACACCTTTTGTATATATTCATACGAGACGAGCTGCATGGCGTCACCCGAAAGGATGGCGGTGTTTTCATCCCACTTGACGTGAACGCAGGGCTTGCCCCGGCGCATGTCGGAGCGGTCCATGACGTCGTCATGGAGCAGGGTGAAATTGTGGAAAAGCTCGATGCCCATGGCCGGCACGACGGCCTCGTCAAGGCGTGAGGAGTCGAACAGATCGCAAGCCATCAGGCACAGCAACGGGCGGATGCGCTTGCCGCCGAGGCTCATTTCATAACGGATGGGCTCATACAACGGTGCGGGCGACAGTTTGAAACGGAGCGCCTCGACGCTTTCTTTCACCAGGGCCGAAAGTTCTTCTGTGGTTTTCACTGAAAATCGTTGAAAGGGGATTTAACGGACAAGGCACACAAAATACGGTGTATCCTGTGTGCCTTGTATGTGATAGGATATCGGAGGTCAATCAGTTCTGCAGGCGGAACACCACGGGGAGTGTGTAGCGCACGCGGACGGGCTTGCCTTGCTGACGGCCGGGCTTCCAGTCGGGCATGACGCTGATGACGCGCAGAGCTTCCTTGTCGAGGTTCGGGTCGACCGAACGGAGCACCTCAGCACCGGTGACTTTGCCCTTGCCGTCGATGACGAAGGTGCAGATGACACGGCCGGAGATACCGTTTTCAAGCGCGATCTGCGGATATTTCAGGTTCTTTCTGATGAACTGCTGAAGGGCTGATTCGCCGCCGGGGAACTGAGGCATTTCTTCAACGACCACGAAAATTTCACCCGTCGGATCGTAATCTTCCGAATAATCACCGTCGTAATTTTGGACGATGGCCTCTTCGGGGTCATCTTCCATATTTTCGAACTCGACGTCCTCGTCGAGGGTGTTGTCCTCAACAATCTGAATCAGGTCAGCCTGGACGGTTTGTGGTGGGGGTGGTGGCGGCGGGATGTACTGTCTGGTGATTTCCACCATCACTTCCTCCTCTACAACGCCGGCGGTCTCATCGATGTCCTGCACGGTGACGTCCGTGTTGGAGAACTCGAAACCGATGAAAAGAACACCCAGGGCAATGGCCAGACCCATGAGGAAATAGGTCGCCTTGTTGTTCTCCAGGTTTACTTTCGGTGATTTTTTCTCTTCCATTTGTATTGATAAAAAGTATTCTGTGTCAAGCAGGGTGAAGCATCGGTCCGAAAACCGCGCTGACCGACGGCAAAGATACATTTTTTTGATAAAAAAAAGCATTATTACCAAAAAAAACAGTTCGCGGCACGAATTTTTCTACAAGGCATGCCGGCACACCGGGCTCAGATGATTTGCATTTCCCGACCCGCCATCGTATCTTCGCCGCTGAAAACGACTTCACACCATGAAGAGACGACTGCTCACGGGAATACTCTTGGCTTCAGCCTGTTGTCTGCAGGCCGAGACGGGCGGACACGTCTTTGAATTCCTGAACCTGCCCGTTTCCGTCCACTCGGCCGGACTGGGCGGAACCGCCGTTTCCTCCCCTGAACAAGACCTGAACCTCGCGTTCGACAACCCCGCCCTGCTCTCGACCGAAATGCACGGGTGGGTCACGGCCGGCTACATGAACTACCTGTCCGACATCAACTTCGGAGAACTGGCCTACACCCGCCGCATCAACCCGCGGAGCAGCTGGATGGGCGCTGTCCGTTACCTTGATTACGGCACCCTGACGGCCGCCGACATCTACGGCAACACCGCCGGCACCCTGCCCGCCAAGGAAATGGCCTTCACCGGCGGCTACGCCTTCCTTTTGAGTGAACATTGGCGGGCCGGCGCCACGGCAAACTTCATCTACTCCCATTATGACGAGTATACCTCCCTCGGTTTGGGCGTCGACCTGGGCGTTTTCTACATGAATCCCGAAAAACTTTTCTGGGCCGGCCTGACGGTGAAAAACCTGGGCGCCCAGCTGAAAAGTTACGGCGACACCCACGAGGCCCTGCCCTGGGACATCCGCCTGGGATGCACCAAGCAGCTCAGCCACGCCCCCATCCGCCTGTCGCTGACCCTTTGGGGATTCAACAGCTGGGCATATGACCGCTACGACACCGACGCGGGCCAAACGGTCAACGACGACAGCTTTTTCCAGACCCTGGCCAAACATTTCCTCATCGGCGTCGACATCGTTCCGGGCGACCATCTGGTCTTCAACATCGGCTTCAACCCGCGGCGCCGGATGGAACTCTCCACCTCACAGCGCAATCTGCTGACCGGTCTGAGCGCCGGCTTTGCCTTCAAAGTCAAGAAGATGCGCTTCGGCGCCTCGTTCGCCCAATACCACAGCGCGGGCAACTCGCTGCAACTGACCGCCTCCGTAGCCCTGCCCTGACTTCTTATCATACACAATCCCTTCGCTTCATGGAAAAGAAAATCATCGTTGCCATTGACGGCCATTCCTCGTGCGGAAAAAGCACGATGGCCAAGTCGCTGGCCCGCCGTCACGGCTATATCTACATCGATACCGGCGCCATGTACCGCGCCGTGGCCCTCCACGCCCTGCGCAACGGCTGCTTTGCCGACGGCTGTCTGAAGGCCGACGCGCTGCTGCCCCTGCTCGGCGGCCTCCGCATCGATTTCTGCCACGAAGGACCGGCGGCCGGACACATCCTGCTCAACGGAGAAGATGTGGAAAAAGAAATCCGCGGGCTGGAGGTGTCCAATGCGGTGAGCCCGGTGGCGGCCGTTCCGGAAGTCCGTACGGCCATGGTAGCCCTGCAACGGCAGATCGCCGGCGGCAGAGGCGTGGTCATGGACGGACGCGACATCGGCACCGTCGTCTTCCCCGACGCTGAGTTGAAAATTTTCGTCACGGCCGAAGCCTCCGTCAGGGCACAGCGCCGCTTCGACGAACTGCAGGCCAAGGGTCAGCCCGCCGCCTATGAAGACATTCTCCGCAACGTGGAAATGCGCGACCGCATCGACACGGAGCGCAGCGTCAGCCCCCTGAGGCCCGCCGCCGACGCCATCATCCTTGACAACAGCCACATGACCCTGCAAGAGCAGGACGAATGGGCGGAAAAACATTTCCATGAAGCCTGTCGTTGACATAGAACCCCATTCGGGTTTCTGCTTCGGCGTGGTCAACGCCATCCGCAAAGCCGAAGACCAGCTTTCCGACGCCGGCACCCTTTACTGCCTCGGCGACATCGTCCACAACTCCATGGAAGTGGAACGTCTGAAGGCCAAAGGGCTCCAAACGCTCACCCACGACCAATTGGCGCGACTGCACGACGCCAAGGTGCTCTTCCGGGCCCACGGCGAACCCCCCGCCACCTACCGGACGGCCCGGGCCAACGGTCTGGAAATCGTCGACGCCACCTGCCCCGTCGTGCTTCACCTGCAAAAGCGCATCAAGACCATATATGAGCAGAAAGACGGCCGTCAGCTGCTCATTTTCGGCAAAGCCGGACACGCCGAGGTGAACGGGCTGGTGGGTCAGACCGACGGCGAGGCCATCGTCATCGAACATCCGGAAGACCTTGACGGTCACACCGAAATCGATTTCAGCCGGCCCATCGTCCTCTTTTCGCAGACCACGAAGGCCGAGGCCGACTACCGGCTCCTGATAGAAGCCATCCGCAAGCGGATGAAAGACGGGGCGGCGTTTGAATACTACAACACCATTTGCCGCCATTTCGGCAACCGGATGCCCGAAATGGAACAGTTCGCCCGCACGCACGACTGCATTCTCTTCGTCAGCGACGCCAAAAGTTCAAACGGAAAAGCCCTGTTCCAGACCTGCCGGCTGGTCAACCCCCGCTCGCATTTCATCTCCGCTCCGGAAGAAATCGACCCGGTCTGGCTGGAAGGCTGCCGGACGGTGGGCATCTGCGGGGCCACTTCCACGCCGGTCTGGCTGATGGAAGAGGTCAGGGCGGTCATTGATAATATCTGTCCAGCAGATCCTGAGCAGCCCTGAAGGCCGTGATTTCCTGACGGAGCACCTGCTGCTCTTTTTCTTCCATCAAGGCGCTGATTTCTTCGTTGAGATAGAAGTGATTCTTGAGCGCCTCGTCGATGGTTTCCCTCATCCAGTATTTTTCCTGACGGCGGCGGCGGGCCTCGAAAACCCCGTTGGCGCGCACCAGGCTGATGTAGTTGTCGACCATTTTCAACACTTCGCGCACACCGACCTGCTCCAGGGCCGAATAAGTCAGCACCTGCGGCCGTTGTCCGGCTTCGGGCATCGGGAAGAGCTGCAGCGCATTGCGGAAATGAGCCGCCGCCAGCCGGGCCCGCTGGTAATTGTCGCCGTCGGCCTTGTTGATGGCGATGCCGTCAGACATTTCCATGATGCCCCGCTTGATGCCTTGCAGTTCGTCGCCGGCACCGGCTATCTGTATCAGGAGGAAGAAATCGACCATCGAATGGACCGCCGTCTCCGACTGCCCCACGCCGACCGTTTCGACGAAGACCGTGTCGAAGCCGGCCGCCTCGCAAAGGACGATCGATTCGCGCGTCTTGCGGGCCACGCCGCCCAGGGAGCCTCCGCTGGGGGAAGGGCGGATGAAAGCATCTTCCTGCACCGAGAGCTGCTCCATCCGGGTTTTGTCGCCCAGAATGCTGCCGCGGCTCAGTTCGCTGCTGGGGTCGATGGCCAGGACGGCCAATTTGTGTCCCTGACGGAGGATTTCCATACCGAATGCTTCGATGGAGGTACTCTTGCCTGCGCCCGGCACGCCGGTGATGCCCCAACGGACCGAACGGCCCGAATAAGGCAGACATTTTTCGATGATTTCCGCCGCCATGGCCTGATGGGCCGGCAAGGCGCTTTCAATCATCGTCACCGCCTGGCTGAGCATGACTTTGTTGCCTTTCAGAATGCCTTCCACGTATTCAGAGGTCGAATAGCGCGGACGTTGCGGGCGTTTTTTCAGATAGGGGTTGATGATGGGCTGGCTTTCCACCCCTTCGGTGACGGCGAGTCCTTTGTATCGTGAATCGTTTTCAGGATGTTCCATGAATCTTTTGAATGTTTCAGGTTTCAGGTTTCAAGTTTCAGGCGGCAGGTTACAGTCAACGGCCGGCGTTCATTCCGTTATGGCGGCCGTGACGGTCAGGCGTTTTCGGGGCATGAGCGGATCGTTGGCAATGACTTCTATGTAATATTTGACGGAGGAGAGCAGCCCCTCGGTGTCGAGTTCCACCTTGACGGTCGCCTTTTTACCCGGGGCGATTTCCCTGCGGTCACTCTTGACGGTCAGGGCCGATGCGTAATTGACCAGTTTGCGGATGACGAGCGGCGCCGAACCGTTGTTTTTCACCTCGAATTCAGCCGACACTTTCTTCCCTCTGACGACCTGGCCGAAATCGATTTCGTCCACCTCATAATATGCGGCCGGCAACGGGTCGTCGCCGCTCAAAGCGGAAAAATCTTCCTCAAGCGTAGCCGTCACCTGAATCGAACCGACCGTCCGTTCCATGCCGTCGACCCAGGTCTCGATATGGAAGAAATCTTCGCGACGGCCATAGTCATCGGCCTTTTCGGTCACGTAGCAAAGGGTCAGCATGGCCGTCTCGGCCGGGGGAATTTCATCGTTCGAAACAATGACCCTGATATGGGCGGGCACGTTCGTCACTTTGACGTGAAGCGCTTGCGATTCGTTGCTGTTGTAGAGCGGTATCGTTTCGTTCTTGATGTCGCCGATGAGGAGCCGGCCCATCGACACGGTGGTCTGCTTGAGGCGAAGCGCTCCGATGACTTTCGGATAAAGCGTCTCGGGCGAATGATGACGGGGCGTCACGGTGCCCCGGATGGACAGGCTGTAGGTCGGATGTCGGCGCGAATTGCTGTAAACCGTTATGGTCTTGTTGAAAACGCCGGGACGGCCTTCGGTGTTGTAAGTGACTTCGATGGTGCCTTTTTCACCCGGTGCGACGGGCAGTTCGCTGTAAGAAGGGGTGGTGCACCCGCACGAGGCCGTCACCTTATAGATTTCCAACGGCCATTTGCCCGTATTCTGAAAGGTGAAGGTGCACGACACATACCCGTCTTCGGCCACGGTGCCGAAATTGTACAGGTCTGAATCGAACTTGATATCGGCCCCTTCGTCCAGAACGGCGGCTGTCTGCGCCACGACCGACATCACACCGAGCGAAAGCAGCAAGAGGGTGAAAAAACGTCGCATCATTTTCTGCCGGGTCGCATTATTTCCGGACGTAGCGTACAAAAGAGTAAGGATAGGGATCTCCTTCGGGATGGTCTTCGCGGCTTTCTTCCTTCCATTGCTCCGGCTCGATTACCGGGAAGAAGGCATCGGCCTCGAAGGAATGATGTATCCACGTGATGTAGAGGGTGTTCACATATTCCATCGCCTGACGGTAAACCATGGCGCCGCCCATGAAGAACAGGCGCTCCTCCCCCTTGCAAAGTTCAAAGACCTCATCGAACGATTTGGCTTGCTCGCAACCGGGAAAAGTCTGGTCGTCAAACGGATAGAGAACGATGTTCCGGCGGTTGGGCAGGGCGCCTTTGGGCAGGGAACGGAAGGTGTTGCTGCCCATGACGACGGTGTGACCCGAAGTGACGGCCTTGAAATGTTTCAGGTCTGCGGGCAGATGACACAGAAGGGTATTGTCTTTGCCGATGCCGTAATTTTCGGCGACGGCCACGATGGAAGCGATCTCCATGATTTACAGTCAATAAAGAAGAGATGAAACGTACTTGATGAACGCGTCGGCATGGTTCAGTTCAGCTTCGCGCGAACCGGCCGACACGACCTTCGTCTTGAAATGTTTGGCCGGGCGGGAAATGACCAGAATGGCATCAGCCGTCAGCCGCTTTTCGTCGATGGCTCCGGTCGGATAGACCATGCCGCCGCCGATGGGTATCGGGTTTTGCGAAACGTCGGCCGGGTGTTTGGCCCAGACGGCGATATGCCCTTCTTCGTCGGTGAAGGTCTTGCTGTTGCCGGGATGGAAATTGACGCCGGTGACGAACTGCACCTTGCCGCCCTTCACGCTGAAAGCCTCCACCCAGGCCCATCTTTCATCGTTGAGCATGGTGATGCGGATGAGGATGTCCACCTTCTTGTTCTTATAAGGAACACCCTTGGCCAGCATTTCGGCCGTGGCGCCGTTTTCGGTTTTGTTGACACGGACCTCGCGGCCTTCGGTCGCCTCGAGCGGCAGAATCTTTTCGCCGTCCCAGAGGTTGTAACCGCCCAGTCCGACCGTTTTGCCCACCTTGTATTCATCGCAGCCGAAACCTTCCTCCCTTTGTTGCTGCAGACTGGGATACCAATGGGCCGCAGCCAGTTCCAATTGGGGTTTCTGCTTGGAATAGACGTCGATGGAACCGCTGTTGTTGAAATAGATGCGCAGGCCCATATACATATTTTCGACGGCGGGGCCGTGGTGACCCACCTTTTTATATTGGTCGGCCTCGGGGGTGATGATTTCACTGATCTGCACGCTGTCGCTGCGCCAGAAGAGGCTGACGTCGGTCTGTGCGCTGAGGGTGCCGGTCACCGTCAGGAGGGCGGCTGCGGCGATGAAAGTTCTGACATTCATGGTTCGGATGTTTTTGTTTTTTCCTGCCGGACGGCACACGGGTTTTTCTGCCGGACGGCACACAAAGATACGAAAAATTTCAATCGGTACACATATTTTCGTACCTTCGCCCCGCAATCAGGACATTTGAACCTTCATATGGAAACCTTCGACAAACAACTGGCCGCGAAACTGCTTGAAATCAAGGCCGTCAAGCTCCGTCCGCAGGAGCCCTTCACCTGGGCATCCGGATGGAAATCACCCATTTACTGCGACAACCGCAAGCCCATCTCCTACCCGGCCCTGCGCTCCGCCATCAAGGTGGAGGAGGCCCGCCTGGTCTGCGAAATGTATCCCCAGGCCACCTGCATCGCCGGCGTGGCCACCGGCGCCATCACCCAAGGCGCCCTCGTGGCCGACGCCCTGGGTCTTCCTTATGTATATATCCGTCCCAAGCCCAAGGACCACGGTCTGGGCAACCTCATCGAAGGCGACCTGATGCCCGGCGCCCGGGTGGTCGTCATCGAAGACCTCGTTTCGACCGGCAAAAGCAGTCTGGCGGCCGTCGAAGCCCTACGCGCGGCGGGTGCCGAAGTGCTGGGCATGATCGCCGGCTTCACCTACCAGTTTCCCGTGGCCGAAGCGCACTTCCGTGAGGCGGGCGTGGAACTGACCACCCTGAGCCATTATACCGCCGTGCTGGAAGCGGCGCTCGCCTCGGGTTACATTTCCGAAAGCGACCTCTCCACCCTGCACGAATGGCGGGCCAACCCGTCGCAGTGGCGTCAGGAACCCTGAGTTCTTCATCCGTATTCTCACACACACCACACCACCCACCTTCACCGCCATGACAGATTTCGTCAGTCAGACCCAGGTCATCAACGCTCCCCAGGAGGCTGTTTTCAATAAGTTGTCAGACTGGAGCGGCCTGGAGCAATTCGCTTCCCTGCTGCCCGCCGACAAAGTCAGCGACATCCGTTCCGATGCCGACTCCGTCCGTTTCAAGCCGAATTTTCCCGGCGTCGGCGAGATGGGGGTCCGCATCATCGAACGGGAACCCTGCAAAACCATCAAGGTAGCCGCCGACGATTCGCCCGTCGACTTCACCGCCTGGCTCCAACTCAAGAAAAAGGATGAAAATTCCTCCTACGTGCGCATCACCGTCCGCGCCGACATTCCCCTGCTGCTGCGCGGGGTGATTTCCAAACCGTTGCAGGAAGGGGTCGACAAACTGGCCGAAGCCCTTGCCAGCGGAAAGATACCTTTCTGATACACGTTTTTATGGATACCGCAAACAAACTCTGGCAGAAAAACACCATAGTCGACAAGGACATCGAACGCTTCACCGTGGGCAAAGACCCCGAAATGGACATGTATCTGGCCCCGTACGACGTACTCGGCTCGATGGCCCACGTCACCATGCTTGCCCGCGTCGGCCTCATCCATCCGGCCGATTTGCCCGCCATTTTAGACGGACTGCGCGACATCTACCGGCAAATCCAAGCGGGCGACTTCGCCATCGAACCCGGCGTGGAAGACATCCACTCCGAGGTGGAACTGCTCCTGACCCGCCGCCTGGGCGACTTGGGCAAACAGATTCACAGCGGCCGTTCGCGCAACGACCAGGTGCTCCTCGACCTGAGGCTCTTCACCCGGGCCCAGATCGGCCGGGTGCTCCATTCGGTGAAAAATCTGTTCGACGTGCTGCAGCAGCAGAGCGAAAAATACAAGGACGTCCTGATGCCGGGTTACACCCATCTGCAGATAGCCATGCCTTCCTCTTTCGGTCTGTGGTTCGGCGCCTACGCCGAGTCGCTGGTTGACGACGTGGAGCTGCTGCAGGCCGCCTGGCGCATCTGCAACCGCAATCCGCTCGGTTCGGCCGCCGGCTACGGTTCGTCGTTCCCGCTGAACCGCCGGCTGACGACCGAATTGCTCGGCTTCGACGACCTGAACTACAACGTGGTCTACGCCCAGATGGGACGGGGCAAGATGGAACGGACCGTGGCCTTTGCCCTGGCTTCCATCGCCGGGACGCTGTCCAAACTGGCTTTCGACGCCTGCATGTTCAATTCGCAGAATTTCGGCTTCATCAAGTTGCCGGCCGAATTCACCACCGGCTCGAGCATCATGCCCCACAAGAAGAACCCCGACGTCTTCGAGCTGACCCGCGCCAAATGCAACCTCATTCAGGCCTTGCCGGGCGACATTTCCGCCGTCATACAAAACCTGCCCTCGGGCTATTTCCGCGACCTGCAGATGATCAAGGAGCGCTTCCTGCCCGCCTTCGACCAACTCATAGACTGCCTGGACATGACGGCCGTCTGCCTGAGTCACCTCAGCGTCAACGGGCACATTCTTGACGACGACCGCTATCTCCACATTTTCAGCGTGGAGGAAGTCAACCGCCGGGTGCTGGAGGGCACGCCTTTCCGCGACGCCTACCGCGAGGTCGGGCTGGAAATCGAAGCCGGAAAGTTTACCTCCGACAAACAGGTGCACCACACCCACGAAGGCAGCATCGGCAACCTGTGCAACCCGGCCGTCGCCGCGCGGATGAACCGCCTCTGCGAGGGCTTCGGCCTCGATGCCGTCAAAGCCGCCGAAGCGGCCTTGCTTAATGCTTAATGGCAGCCATTAAGCATTAAGCAAGGCCTGACCTGCGGTCAGGCAGTCCTTGTTTTATTGGGGAAGGGATTCCCCAATAAAACAAGGACGCCGGCCGCAGGCCAGGCGGCATCACTTTCCGTTAGCGGAAAGTGATGCCGCCGTTTTCCACGTCGATGGTGACGGGACGGTCTTTCGAGATGGCTGCGGAGAGCACGGCCTTCGACAAGCCATTCAGGATTTCCCGCTGAATCAGGCGCTTGACGGGGCGTGCGCCGAACTGCGGATCATAACCCGCATCGGAGAGCCAGGCCACGACGCGGTCGGTATACTGCAAGCTGAAGCCTTCCTCCGCCACCCGCCGCACCAACGCGTTGAGCTGCAGGCGCACGATGCCGCCGATTTCCTCCTGACTGAGCGGCGCAAAGACGATGATTTCGTCGATACGGTTCAAAAATTCCGGCCGTATGGTCTTTTTCAACAATTCGAAGAGTTCGCTGTGGGTCTCGGCCATCAGCTCTTCGCGGTTGCCGTCATTGAGCCCCGCCATCCGCTCCTGAATAAGCCCGCTCCCCAGATTCGACGTCATGATGATGAGCGTGTTGCGGAAATTGACCGTACGCCCCTTGCTGTCGGTCAGCCGGCCGTCGTCAAGCACCTGAAGCAGCAGGTTGAACACGTCGGGATGCGCCTTCTCGATCTCATCGAAAAGCACCACCGAATAAGGTTTGTGACGCACCGCCTCGGTCAGCTGGCCGCCCTCCTCGTATCCGATATAGCCCGGAGGCGGACCGATCAGACGGGTCACACTGAACTTCTCCTGATACTCCGACATATCGATGCGGGTCATCAGGTTCTCATCATCGAACAAGCTGGCGGCCAAAGCCTTGGCCAGTTCCGTCTTGCCCGTTCCGGTGCTGCCCAGAAAAATGAACGAACCCAGCGGGCGCTTCGGGTCTTGCAGACCGGCCCGGCTGCGGCGCACCGCATCCGACACGGCCCGGATGGCCTCATCCTGCCCCACCACACGCCGGTGCAACTCCTCTTCCAGATGGAGCAGTTTTTCCCTTTCGCTCTGCAACATCCGGCTGACGGGAATGCCCGTCCAGCGCGACACCACCTCGGCGATGTCGTCGGCATCGACCTCCTCCTTGATGAGCCGGTGACCGCCGGGCAAAGCCGCCAGCGCCTCACTCTCGCGGGCGATTTCCGCTTCAGCGTTCTGTATGCGGCCGTAACGGAGTTCGGCCACGCGGCCATAGTCACCTTCCCTTTCAGCCTTGTCGGCTTCGAAACGCATTTTCTCGATGTCAGCCTTGAGTTGTTGAATGCGGTCGACGTGTTGTTTCTCCGCTTGCCAGGCCTCACGAAGTTGTTTTTCTTCCGCGCGCAGTCCGTTCAGCTCCGCGTCGATGTCCGCGAGTTTTTCCGGGTCGTTTTCGCGCTTGATGGCGGCCCGCTCGATTTCCAACTGACGGAGGTGGCGCACGATGGCATCGAGTTCTTCCGGGACCGAATCCGATTCCAGCCGGAGCCGGGCGGCCGCCTCATCCATCAGGTCGATGGCCTTGTCGGGCAGAAAACGGTCGGTGATGTAACGGTTGGAGAGCTGTACGGCCGCCACCACCGCATCGTCTTTGATGCGGATGCCGTGGTGGTTTTCGTAGCGCTCCTTCAAACCGCGGAGAATGGATATGGCGTCATTCTCACCCGGTTCGTCTACCATGACCGTCTGGAAACGGCGTTCCAGGGCTTTGTCCTTCTCGAAATATTTCTGGTATTCGTCCAAGGTGGTGGCGCCGACGGCCCTGAGGTCGCCCCGAGCCAGCGCCGGTTTCAGGATGTTGGCCGCATCCATGGCCCCCTGCGAAGCGCCCGCTCCGACAAGGGTATGGATTTCGTCAATGAACAAGATGATCTCGCCGCCGGCCTGGATCACTTCGTTGACGACTCCCTTGAGCCGTTCCTCGAATTCGCCTTGGTATTTGGCGCCGGCAATGAGCGCGCCCATGTCGAGCGAAAAAACCTGCTTGCTTTTCAGGTTTTCAGGCACGTCGCCGCGGACGATGCGGTGAGCCAGTCCTTCGGCGATGGCGGTTTTGCCCGTGCCGGGTTCACCGATGAGAATGGGGTTGTTTTTGGTGCGCCGGCTGAGTATCTGCAAGACGCGGCGTATTTCGTCGTCACGGCCGATGACCGGGTCAAGTTTGCCGCTTCGGGCCCGCTCGTTGAGATTGACGGCGAACTGATCCAAAAAGGGATGTTCCGCCGCGCGGCCGTTCTGATTTCTGTTGGGGTTGTTGTCGGTGTTCATGGTTTTGAAATTTTACTGCTGAGCCTGACAGCAAAAGCTTTGCCAACGAAGAAACCGGCCATAAAGTATGTCGATTTGACGCTAATTTTGGTTAAATGAATGCCATTTTGTCATTGCAAGAAGCCCGCCAAGGCCAAAGCGAAGAGGCTGATGCGCCCCGCTCCGCCCTTCAGAAGCGTCCGTCCGCACGCCGTCAGCGTGGCTCCGGTCGTCAACACGTCGTCGACCAGCATCAAGTGCCGTCCGCAGACCGGACCGCCGGGCCGACCGGCCCCGGGAGCCAAAGCAAACACCCCTTCCATATTGGAAAAACGGTCCCACGCATTCTTCTTGGTCTGCGTGTCGGTGCGCACGGACCTCTGCAGCACCCGCGTTTCCACCGGCACGGCCGACACCGAAGCCAGACCACGGGCAATCCATTCGCTCTGGTTATAACCGCGCGACGCCGCCCGCTCCGGGTGAAGCGGCACGGGGACGAACGCGTCGACACCCTCAAACAAACCGCGCTCCGCCCAACGTTCGGCCGCCATCCGGCCCAATTGAAAAGCCAGCTTCGGTTCGTCGCCGTATTTGAAACGTTCGAAAAGCACCTGCACGGCCGAATCCTTCGCATAGCGCAGGAAAGCCGCAGCCCTGTCCAAGGGCAATTGACCGGCCAGCTGCCAGATGACCGGATTGTCGTCAAGCGGCGCCAAAGGCATCCGCGGCAGGGCATACGCGCAAGCCGTACAGAAAAAAGTTTCGCCGTCGACGAGCGGACGGCCGCAGACCGGGCAAAGACCCGGATAGAACAAATCGGCCACCTCACGACAGGTCGCCGCCACCCAGCGCGCCGGGGTCATGGCTCTTCTGCGCCGTCGGCGCATTCCGGCGCGATTTCCGCCAGGCAGCGCCTCACCGCCTCCGCCTCGAAGCCGCGGCTGAGGGCATGGCGGATGATTTTCGCCGCCCATTGCGCTCCGTCCTGCCCCTTCTTGGTCGTTTTGATTTTCTCCATCAGCGTCCGCCGGAGTTCCGCCATATAATCCTCTTCGGAAATGACTTCCAACGCCGCCTCCGCCACCGCCGACGGAACAGATTTCAGACAGAGCGCATGGCGGATTTTCAGCCGTCCCCAATGCTGGAAGCGGAAGCGGTCGGAAGCAAAAGCGCGGGCGTAGCGCCGTTCGTCCAGGTAGCCTTCCTTTTCCAGGTCGCCCAGCAAGCGCTGCATTTCATCCGCCGACAATTCGAAGCGTTTCAGATGCGCACAGACCTCACTGCGGCATCTCTCTCCTTTGGAACAATAAGCCGCCGCAGAAGCCAAAGCCTCGGAATATGTACTCATATCTTATAGATTTTCAATATAAAACAGCCTTGACCATGCGGTCGCGGCCAAACAAATCGCGCCGCAGCGTCACCTCCGCGTAACCGGCGTCTTTGAAAAGGCGGCAGACGTCCCGGCCGAAACGCTCATTGATTTCAACATAAAGCGCACCGCCGCTCACCAGTCTTTTCCGACCCAACGCCGCCAACGCGCGGTAATAAACCAAAGCGTCGTCATCGGGCACAAACAACGCCGTCGGCGACTCGTAATCCAACACATTCGCCTCCATCCGCGCCGCCTCTTCCTCGCACACATACGGCGGATTGCTGACCACGAAAGAAAAAGCCGGTCCCTCCGCGTCGACAGCCTTGAACAAGTCGCGGTGCAACACTTGCACTTTCACAGCGTTCAAACGGCTGTTTTCGCGGGCCAGCGAAAGGGCCTCGGGCAGGATATCCCAAGCCTCCGCTTCGAATCCGGGCAAAGCCCGGGCCAGACTCACGGCCACGCAACCGCTCCCCGTCCCGACGTCAAGAAAACGGCCCTTCCGGCCGGCCATATCGCCGACGATCCACCCGACGAGTTCTTCGGTCTCGGGACGGGGAATCAGCACCGGCGGAGCCACCCGGAAGCGCATCGCGCAAAATTCGCAACTGCCCAGCACATACTGTATCGGTTCCCCCGCAGCCAGCCTCCACAGGGCCGCGCCGAGCGTTTTTCGTTGTTCTGCCGAAAAAACATTATCTTTGTCGAGATAAACGCTGTTTCTGTCCAGACCGAGCAGGGCTTCGACCGTCATTCCGCCCACGGCACGGACGGCGGCGGAGCGTTGCGGCTCCTTCAGGCAGACAGCGAGTTCGTCCAAGAATCGTTTCATAATGAATTAAACTTCGGCAAAGATAATGTTTTCAAATAAACAACGCAAATTTCCGGAGAATTTCTTTCCTTCCGAAGCGGACGACCGCCTCTATATGCAACGCTGTCTCCGCCTGGCCGCAGGAGGCGAAGGGCTCACCTACCCCAATCCGATGGTCGGCTCCGTCATCGTGCACGCAGGCCGGATCATCGGGGAAGGCTGGCATCACCGCGCCGGCCAGCCCCACGCCGAGCCCAACGCCATCCGCAGCGTCAAAGATCAGTCTCTGCTGAAGGAATCGACCCTGTACGTCAGCCTCGAGCCGTGCGCCCATCACGGCAAGACCCCGCCTTGCGCCGACCTCATCCTGGAAAAACAGATTCCGCGGGTCGTCGTGGGTTGCGCCGATCCCTTCCCCGCCGTCAGCGGGCAAGGCATCGCCCGGCTAAGGGAAGGCGGCACCGAGGTGACGGTCGGCGTCGAAGAAGAAGCCTGCCTGCTGCTCAACCGGCGCTTTTTCACCGTCCATCTGGCCCAAAGGCCGCACATCACCTTGAAATGGGCTCAGACGCTTGACGCTTTCATCGACCGGTCACGCGACGACGACAGCGAACCCCCGTTGCTGCTGTCCGACGCGCTGACCGCCACCCTTTGCCACCGGCTGCGCGCCTGCTCGCAACTCATTGCGGTGGGCCGGCGCACCCAAGAGCTTGATCACCCGCAGCTCAACATACGTCACTGGCCCGCCCCGCACGGACAGCAGCCCGCCAAAGCCGTCATCAGTCACCGGCTGACCGACCAGCTGCCGGAATGGTTGCACGGCCTGTACGAAAAAGGCATCCAGACCCTGTTGGTGGAAGGCGGCAGCCGTCTGCTGCAGTCATTCATCGACCAGGATCTCTGGGACGAAATCCAAGTGGAAACCGCACCGTTCAAGCTGAAGTCCGGACATCCCGCGCCCCTCCTCCCCACACCCGCCGACGGCCATCTGTCGCAGAAAACGGTCACCGCCGACGGCCACCTGATGACCACCCTCATCCGCCGCCCCGAAAAATTCGCGCGCGTGTGAGGAATATTGAGGGTTTTTCTGTATCTTTGTGGCTCATTGTTCGCGTCTTTGTGGCGCGACGAATACATGCAAAACACGGAAATACATGAAAATGAGCCTATTGAAAAACACACGCGCTACGGCAGCCGCCTTGCTTTTCTGCGCCGCGTTGATCGGTCCGGTCGGTTGCAGCGTCGACGTGCGTTCCTACACTGACATCTGCATCACCCATTTCGGCTTCGATTCTTTCCCCGATTTCGAAGACTACACTTTCTACATCGACAACTTCGCTCACAAGATTTACAACCCCGATTCGTTCCCGTTCGGGTCTGACGTGACGAAACTGATGCCCTCCGTCCTGACGGTCTCCGGCACCGGCACCGTCACCTACGACGGCGTGAAAGGCAGCTCGACCGACTCCTTCGATTTTTCAAAACCCGTCCGTCTGGTCTACACCACCGAAGACGAAAAGAACAGTTATTCTTACGACATCAACGTCAACGTGCACCTTCAGGACCCCGACTCGCTTCAAATGAGCCGCCGGGGCACCCTGCCCGCACCTGGCGACTACCGCATCGCCAAAGGACACAGCGCCGCACCCTTCGCGCTTCTGGCCGGAGGCGAATCGCCCGCATATCACCTTTCGGATGACGGCATCATCTGGAGCGACGCCCGTGCCGCTTCCATCACCCTGCCCGAAGACGCTTCCCTGCTCACCGAGACCTTCTGCGTGCTCGGCTCGACGGCCTGCGTGCTCGACAACCAAGGCCATTGCTATTTTTCCGACAATCTGGACGTTTGGAAGCGCGATGAAACCGCACCGGAGCTGACGGCCGTTTTCGGATTCCTTGAAGGCCGCCCGGCCTTGACCGACAACGCGCTCGTGGGCATTGCCCGTAAAGCCGACCGGCTCTTTTTCGTCAAATACGACGGACAATGGACCCTGGGCGACGAGGTGCCCGACGGATTTCCGTTGAGTCACTTCGCCATCGCCGACAACCACACCGTGACCGGCGTGCATTTCATCATCGTCATGAGCGGACGGTGTGCCGACGGCAGTGCCTGCAGCACCACCTGGAGCACCATGGACGGCCTTTACTGGGCCAAAATCTCCGACGATCTGACGCTGACGCGTCCCCGGGAGGATGCCCATCTGTTCTATTACGACGACAAGTTGTTCCTCTACGGTGGCCGGTGCATCAACGCAGACGGCTCGTCGGCCACCGACGCGGCGTTGTATGTCTCGACCGACCACGGCCAGACATGGAAACAGACCGTCGAAAAACTCTTCTTCCGTGCGCTGAGCGACGACTTCGCCTGCCGCCAGATCATTTCCGACGAACCCTATATCCGGATTTTCGGAGCAGACAGGGAAGCGGAAGTCTGGACCGCATACATCAACCGCATGCTTTTTGACAGACAATGAAGCGACTGCTCATGACCGGTTTGTTGGCGAATTGTTTCACGGCGATGCTCTTCAGCCAGGGTTACCGAATGGAAATCGGTGCCATGGGCGGCACGTCGTTCTATTCGGGCGATGCCGGCCATGAACTTTTCCGGAACATGCAGCCGGCCTACAGCCTGCTGCTGCGTTACAACCTCAGCCGCCGCTTCACCGTCAAAGCCGACGTCGGCTGCTGCGGCATCGAAGGCTCCACCGCCGGAAAAGAGAACACCTTCCTCCACGGGGAAACCGTCGACTTCAAACGCCGGCTGACCGATGCCACCGCCGCCATCGAATTCAATTTCTACGAATTCGGCGCGCCGGAATACGTTCCCGGAGCCAGCCGCATCACCCCTTATGTCGTAGCCGGCGCCGGTTGCACCCTCTATCAGACCGACCGCTTGCAAGGCGCCGTTTGCCTGCCTGTCGGCATCGGCTTGAAATACAAATTCGCCAACCGCTTCAACCTCGGCGTCGACCTCACCTATCGCATGACCCTGGCCGACGACCTGGATTACGCGGAAGGCAAAAGCTTCCAGCTGGATGACCCTTACGGCGTCGAAAGCAGCTGGAACGCCAACCAAGACAGCTATTTCGTACTGAAGTTTTACCTCAGCTATGACTTCATGTACATAGGCTCCGTGTGTTACAAGAAAAAATAAAACCTACTGACGATGAGTTATTTCGAAGAAATCGACAAAAGCCGCGTGCCCGCTCACATCGCCATCGTGATGGACGGGAACGGGCGCTGGGCCAAAGCCCACGGACAAGACCGCGTTTTCGGCCACCTGGAAGGCTGCCGTTCGGTCAAGGCCATCGTGAAAGCGGCCACCAAAGCAGGTGTCAAATACCTGACCCTCTATACTTTCTCCACCGAAAATTTCAACCGTCCCGCCGCCGAAGTCTCCGCCTTGATGGAGATGTTCATCGACAACATCAACCGTGAGACCGACGAACTCATCGAAAACGGCGTCAGGGGCCGCATCATCGGCGACCGCGACCGCTTGGGCGCCGAAGTCAACGCCAAGATAGACGAATTCGAAAGCCGCACGGCCGACGGTCAGGGGCTGAACCTGATCCTGGCGTTCAGTTATTCTTCGCGTTGGGAAATCACCCGGGCCGCCCGGTTCATCAGCCGCGACGTGCGCGCAGGCTTGCTTGAAGAGGCCGAAATCGACGAAAGCCTCTTCGCCTCCTACCTGACCACCCGCGACATCCCCGACCCCGACCTGCTCATCCGCACCGGCGGCGAACTGCGCATCAGCAACTACCTGTTGTGGCAGGCCGCTTACGCCGAGCTCTATTTCACGGCGACGGCCTGGCCCGATTTCAAGGAGGAAGCCCTCTACGAAGCCATTGTGAGTTATCAGTCACGCGAACGGCGCTTCGGCAAGACCAGCGAACAAATCCAGAAACCCTAAATCATTCGGACAATGCCCGACAGAAAAACACTATACCCCATTTTATGGCTCTGCCTCTGCCTGAGTTTCGGACAAGCCCGGACAGCCCAAGCCCAGCAAAGCGCACCTGAAATCTACTACTCCTCCCCGAGGGAGTACAAAATCGCCGACATCGCCGTAGAAGGCATCGACAACTATGAAGACTATGTCCTCATCGGCATCTCCGGCCTTTCGGTCGGTCAGATGGTGAAAGTGCCCGGCGACGACATCACCGATGCGCTGAAACGCTTCTGGCGCCACGGCCTCTTCTCCGACGTCAAGATCGTCGCCGACAAAATCGAAGGCAATCAGATCTGGCTGCGCATCAAGCTCCAGCCCCGTCCCCGCATCGCGGCCGTCAACTACAACGGCATGAAGAAATCGGAACGTGAAGACCTTGAAGAGCGGCTCAACCTGGTCGTCGGCAACCAGATCACCCCGAACATCGTGGGCCGGGCCGAAACCCTCATCAAGAAATACTACGACGACAAAGGCTTCAAGAATGCCGAAGTGGCCGTGCTCCAGCGCGACGACGCCGAACACCAGAACCAGGTCATCGTCGACGTGAACGTCGACAAGCACGACAAGATCCGCATCCACCAGCTCATCATCGAAGGCAACCGGGCTTTCCCGAAAGGAAAAATCGACTGGGCCATGAAGAAGACCAATGAAAAAGGGAATCTCCTGACCATGTTCCGCACCCGCAAATTCACCGACAAGGAATACAAGGAAGACAAATACAAACTCATCGAGAAATACAACGAGGAGGGTTACCGCGACGCCATCATCCTCGAAGACTCCGTCTACAAATACGACAGCAAGACCGTCAACGTATTTCTGCGCATCAGCGAAGGAAAACAATATTTCATCCGCGACATTTCGTGGGTGGGCAACACCTTATATACAAGTGAACAACTGGACCAGATGCTCCGCATCAACAAAGGCGACGTCTACAACCAGAAACTGCTCAACAAGCGGCTGAAAGAAGATGAGAACGAAGCGGTGAGCAACCTCTATATGGACAACGGTTATCTGTTCTTCCGCATCGACCCGGTGGAGATCCGCGTGGAAGGCGACTCCATCGACCTGGAGATGCGCATTTCGGAAGGCGAGCCCGCCACCATCTCCCGCATCGAAATCAGCGGAAACGACCGCTTGTACGAACACGTCATCCGCCGCGAACTCTACATCAAGCCCGGACAGCTCTTCAACATGTCGGCACTCCGCCGTTCGGCTCGTGAAATCGCCCAGACCGGCCATTTCGACCCCGAAAACATGGGCATCAACCCCATCCCCAACGAAGAGAACAACACGGTCGACATCGACCTGAACCTCACGTCGAAAGCCAATGACCAGCTGGAATTCTCGCTGGGTTACGGCTCGACCGGCGTCATCGGCTCCATCAGCCTGAAATTCACCAACTTCTCGCTCAGAAACCTCTTCAACCTGAAGACATACAAGATTCTGCCTCAGGGTGACGGACAGACGCTGAGCATCACCGGAAGGACCAACGGCCGGTATTACCAGTCGTACAGCATCTCCTTCACCGAACCCTGGCTGGGCGGCAAACGTCCCAACGCCTTGCAGGTGGGCGCCTACTTCTCCTATCAGACCGACGTGAGCGACCGCTACTGGAAGAATTATTACAACAACCTCTACAACTACTATAACTACTACGGTTACGGATACGGTTACGGCAGTTACGGATACGGCTACGGCAGCGACTATTATTCTTCCTATTCCCAGATGGAGATGGACCCCAACAAGTTCATCAAGACGTGGGGCGGATCGGTCGGCATTTCCCACCGTCTGAAATGGCCCGATGACTATTTCCAGATTTATGCCGAACTTTCTTTCCAACAATACATCCTGCAGAACTGGAACTATTTCATCATCAGCGACGGCGTCAGCAACGACTTCCACCTCGGCCTGACCCTGAGCCGCAGTTCCATCGACAATCCGCTTTACACCCGCTCGGGTTCGTCATTCTCCCTGTCGGTGAGTCTGGCACCGCCCTACTCGCTCTTCGACGGCAAGACCGATGAAGATTACGAAAAGATGACGGCCGAAGAGTTGCAAAAATGGCAGGAAGCCTATAAGATCAAATTCCAGTCACGCACCTTCACCCCGATTTCACGCAACCGCAAACTCGTGCTGGCCACCCGTTTCGACCTGGGTCTGCTCGGCAGTTACAACAAATACAAGCAAACACCCTTCGGTGCTTTCTACGTGGGCGGTGACGGCATGAGCGGTTACTCGGGCACATACGCCTACGACATCATCGCCCTGAGGGGTTACGGCAACGGCGACCTGGGCGTGGGCTATATGTATGAGCGCATCGGTCTGGAACTCCGCTATCCGATCCTCATGCAGGGCAGCACCACCATCTACGCGATGGGCTACCTGGAGGGCGGCAACTGCTGGACCGACATCAGCGACTTCTCGCCCTTCGAGCTGAAACGTTCGGCCGGCGTAGGCGTGCGCATCTTCATCCCCGTGGTCGGACTGCTCGGCATCGACTGGGCCTACGGCTTCGATCCCGTCGGTGTGGAGACTTCAGCCCACGGCGGCGAGTTCCACTTCATCCTCGGACAGGAATTCTGATAACGAAAAAACACAAAAACGTCATGAAAAGAACCGTTTTCCTTCTGGCAGCGCTCCTGCTTGGCTGCCTGGCCGCTCCGGCCCAGAAATATGCGCTCATCGACATGGAGTACATTTTCTCGCGCATCCCCGCTTATGAAATGGCCAACGACCAGCTCAATCAGGTCTCCAAAAAATGGCAGGCCGAAATCGACGCCCTGACGGCCGAAGCCAAGAAACTCTACGCCGATTACCAGGCCCAGGAAATCTATCTTTCCGCCGAACAGAAAAAGGTGAAAGAAGAGGAGATCCTGGCCAAGGAAAAAGCGGCCGCCGACCTGAAACGGACTTACTTCGGCAGCGAAGGCGAACTCTACAAAAAACGCGAGAGCCTGCTCACCCCCATCCAGGACGAGATTTACAACGCCGTGAAGGGCTTGGCTGAAGACAGAGGCTATCAGCTGATTCTCGACCGCGCTTCCGGTGTGAACATCGTTTTCGCCTCCCCGGCCATCGACGTGAGCGACGACGTGCTCAAGAAAATGGGCTATTGATTTTCGTAAAAAAGCTTTATATCTTTGCGACACTTATTCATATTTTAAACAGCGAGACAACTATGTTCAAGAAATTATTCGTTGCCATGTTATGCGCCCTTCCCCTGTGCGCCATGGCCCAGGAATTCGGCAGCATCAACCGTAACGAAATCTTCCAGGCCATGCCTGAAACCAAAGAAGCCATCCAGAAACTCGACCAGCTGGCCAAAAACTACGAGAACGAACTTTTGGCCATGCGTGAAGAATATCAGAAAAAGGGCAACGATTTCATGGCCCAGCGCGACAGCCTGCCCGAGCCCATCCTGCAACGCCGCATGTCGGAAATCCAGGAGCTTGAGAGCCATATGCAGGAATTCTACAACCAGTCGCAGACCAATATCCAGAAGCAGCAGCAGGAATACATCATTCCCATCAACAAGAAACTCTCCGACGCCATCAAGGCCGTGGGCGAAGAGTTGGGTCTGATATACATCATCGACACTTCCGTGGAGAGCGCCTGCGTGTTCGTGAACCCCGCCAAGACGAAAGACGTCACCAACGAGGTCCGCAAGAAACTGGGCATCCTGTAATCAGGCAGACCATGGGCCCCATCGGCGTCTTTGATTCCGGCTACGGAGGGCTCACCATACTGAGCGGTTTCCTCAGGCAATTGCCTCAGTATGATTATCTTTATCTGGGCGACAACGCCCGCACCCCTTACGGCAACCGTTCATTCGAAACGGTTTACCGTTTCACCTCAGAGGCAGTCCGGTTCTTATTGAACGAGGGCTGCCCTCTGATTATTCTGGCTTGCAACACCGCCTCGGCCAAAGCCTTGCGGACCATCCAGCAGAACGATCTGGCCCGCCTCGACGAGATGCTGGGCCGGCTTTATACCTCTGAGCCGGACCTTCCTTCACGCCGCGTTTTGGGGGTGCTTCGTCCCACCGCTGAAGCGGTCGGCCAACTGACCCGCAGCCGTCACGTGGGCTTGCTGGCCACCCCGGGCACGGTCCAGTCGGGGTCATACCCCATAGAAATCCACAAGTTGTATCCCGACATCCACCTGACGGCCAAAGCCTGCCCCATGTGGGTGCCTCTGGTGGAAAACGGCGAAACCGGCAGCGAAGGCGCCGCCTGGTTCGTTCAGAAATACCTGTCGGAACTCTTCGAGGAAGACCCGCTCATCGACACCTTGGTGTTGGGTTGCACCCACTATCCGCTCCTGCTGGAGCAGATCAAAAAATTCATTCCGCCGCACGTGACGGTGGTCTCGCAAAGCCACTATGTGTCGGAGCAGCTGGAAAGTTATCTGCAGCGCCATCCCCATATCGAGACGCTTTGCTCCAAGAACGGAACGACACGCTATCTGACCACCGAGGCCACCGGCAAGTTCGAAGAAATGGCCTCAATCTTCACCAAGCGCCCCATCCAAGCCCGCCAAGTCGCTTTGTGATCCTTTTTGATGCGCCCGGGGAGCCGGCGGCAGATACTCGGGATAAATGTGCTGCATGGAAGCCCACAAACTGTCTTTTACCCCGGGATGTTCAGCCTCGAGTCGCTCCAGCAGTTGCCGGGCATAGGTACGTTTCGTTGCATGCTCCCAAGGACAAGGCTGCTCCTGCATGGCATAAGCGTTCATCCGGGCAAAGCGCTCCAAATCAGCCTCCGCCACCAGACAGAGCGGCCGGATGATTTCCATCGGGAATTTCGCCATCTTCAATTTCGGCGGAATGGCTTGAATGCTCCCTTGGAAGAGCATGTTCAACAACAGCGTCTCCAGGAAATCTTCCCGGTGGTGGCCCAACACGATTTTATTGCAATCCAACGCTTTGGCCGCCTCAAAAAGGGCTTTCCGCCGGTTCCAGGAACAAAGGAAGCAGACGGATTTTTCTTTGTCCGACGCAGCCGCTTCAACTGCGGTTTGCGCCGCTACGGGTGAAAGCGACGGCCGGCTTGACAGCGACGCGTGCCTGACCTCAAAAGCCACGTGATGGTCACGGCAATGACGTTCCAGATAATCCAAGTCTGATTGATAAGGTATGCCCTCCATCACCACGTGAACGGCCGAAACGGAGAATCGCGGGCGGAAAATCTGCGACATGTCGCCCAGCAATTCCACCAAGGCCAGCGAATCCTTCCCGCCCGACAGTCCGACCAACAAACGGTCGCCGTCAGCGATGAGGTCATACGCCCGAACCGCTTTCTTCAATGCGGCATTCAGGCGGTAGCGGAGCCGTTCTTCTTCGGTGAAATGAGCCATGAACTTGATTTGCCGGCAAAAGTAAAGCATCCGGACGACTCTTTGCCCGGGTGCTGACGCTTTTTGCGAAAAATATTTTTTGAGGGATGGAAGATTATGGTTACTTTTGGGTGATGAAACGGAAAATTGCATTTTTGGCAGTACTGTGGCTGGCCGTCGCTCTGACAAGCGCACCGGCTCAGACGTTGGCTGAAGCCCGCTCGCTCTACACCAAGGGCGACTACGAGGCCGCCATGCCCGTTTTCCGACGTGAACTGAAATACGCCCGCAACGATGCCGCGCTCAATTACTGGTACGGCAGTTGCCTGTTTCATACGGGGTCGCGACAGGAAGCCGTCCCCTACCTTCAGAAAGGTGAAAACGGCCGCATCAAAGAAGCCAGTTACCTGTTGGCCTGTTGCGCCGGCGACACCTACGACTACGAGAAGTGCCTGAAGCACATCGACCGCTACGTTCTTTACAACACCGGCCAGCACAAAGCCGAGCTGGCCGCCCTCATCAAACGGGCCGAAAAAGTCAAGCAGATGCTCGACAACGTGGAAGAGGTCGTCTTTCTCGACAGCGTCACCGTCCCGGCCGCTGATGTCCTCAAACACATCCGCCTCCACCCGGCCTCCGGCACATTGGCGCCCGGTGCCTGGCACACCGAAAAAGGCGACCGTTATTATCTGGCCGACAGTGTTGCGCACATGGCTCCCGGCGACTCCGTCGCGCAGAATGACCTCGACCTTTTCCTTTGCAGCAAACTGGCCGATGCGTGGGAGAAAACGCCCCTCGACGCCAACATCAACCAAGCGGGCAGTCACCAGACCAACCCTTACGTGCTGAGCGACGGCATCACCCTCTACTTCGCCTCTGACGAACCGGGCGGTCTGGGCGGATACGATCTCTACGTCAGCCGCTACAACGATTACACGGGCAGTTATTATCCGCCGGAGCCCCTGCCCATGCCCTTCAATTCCTTCGCAGACGACCTGATGTACATCGTCGACGAACAGGCCAACCGCGGCTACCTGGTCACCGACCGCACCGGTCTGCGCGACAGCCTGACCCTCTACACCTTCGTTCCGAATGCTTCTCGCCGCATTCGCAAGGGATTGAACAAGAAAGACCTGATTGCTTTCGCATCACTCACCTCCGTTGCCGCCACGCAGCAAGGCGTGAACGTCGATTCCATACTCGGACGCCAGGACGCGCTCTACAAGGAAGGCGAAGCTACCCTCGCGCCGCAAGCCGAAGAAAGCGTCACCCCTCAGGCAAACGGCCTGATCATCCGCGACCATCTGGTTTACACCTCCGCATCTGATTTCCGCTGCCCTGAGGCGGCCAAGGCATACGAGACCTATCTGAAATTGGACGGCGAACGGAAAGCCTCAGAAAAGAAACTCAGCGAAGCACGGGCCCGATATGCCGAGATAGAAGCAGATTCCGCCTCTCCCCGGCCGGCAGCCTTGGTCAAAGAGCAAGCCTTACTGAGTCGGACCATCCTGAAGGAAGAACTGAATTCAGACCGTCTTACCCGGCAGGTTGAAGAGCAGGCCAATGAGCTCCGCCGCCTGGAAATAGAATATCTGCAAACCCATTGATTTTATCCTTATGAATCTGTTCATCATCATCTTACTGGTCGTCCTCGGCATCGGATTCATTTTGCTGGAGCTCTTCTTCGTGCCCGGTCTTTCGCTGGCCAGCCTGGGCGGACTGGGTTGTCTGGCCGGTGCCACTTATCTGGCCTACACCCGTCTGGGTCTGGTGGCCGGACACATCACCCTGCTGCTCTCCCTGGTGGCCACCATCGCCGCCATCTGTTGGTTCTTCCACTCCCGCGCCCTCGACCGGATGGCCCTCGACCGCGACATCGACGCCAAAGTCGACCCCCTGAACGGTTCCGATTCCGATGTCAAAGCCGGCGACCGCGGCACGACCCTTTCCCGCCTCGCCCCCGCCGGCAAAGTCCTGGTGAACGGACAAGCGGTCGAAGGTTATTCTCAAAACGGCATGATCGACGAAAACACCGAGGTGGAAATCGTCAGCATCGAAAGCCACCGGGTCCTGGTCCGTCCGACAACTCCTGAAAAATAAACCAATCCATACACTGAATCCATGAACATTTTCACCATCTCCGTAGCGATATTGGCATTCATTCTGCTGATATTGTTCCTCTATTACGTGCCGTTTTTCCTTTGGCTGTCGGCCAGGGTGTCGGGCGTAAGAATCTCCCTCATCCAACTCTTCCTGATGCGTCTGAGGAAAGTTCCGCCAAGCATCATCGCCAACGCCCTCATCGAAGGTCACAAGGCCGGTCTGAAAGAGCTGCGCCGCGACGACCTGGAGGCCCATTATCTGGCCGGCGGACACGTACAGAAAGTGGTTCATGCCCTGGTTTCCGCATCGAAAGCCAACATCGACCTGAGCTTCCAGATGGCCACCGCCATCGACCTGGCCGGCCGTGACGTGTTCAACGCCGTGCAGATGTCGGTCAACCCGAAAGTCATCGACACGCCGCCGGTCACCGCCGTGGCCAAAGACGGCATCCAACTCATCGCCAAAGCGCGTGTCACCGTGCGCGCCAACATCAAGCAATTGGTGGGCGGTGCCGGCGAGGACACCGTCCTGGCCCGCGTAGGCGAAGGCATCGTCTCCTCCATCGGTTCGTCCGAAAGCCACAAACTCGTGTTGGAGAACCCCGACTCCATTTCCAAACTGGTGTTGCGCAAAGGCCTTGACGCCGGAACGGCCTTCGAGATTCTCTCCATCGACATCGCCGACATCGACGTCGGCAAGAACATCGGTGCCGTGCTTCAGATGGACCAGGCCCAGGCCGACAAGAACATCGCCCAGGCCAAGGCTGAAGAGCGCCGCGCCATGGCCATCGCCCTGGAGCAGGAGATGAAGGCCAAGGCTCAGGAAGCCCGTGCCAAGGTCATCGAAGCCGAGGCTCAAGTGCCGCAGGCCATGGCCGAAGCCTTCCGCAACGGCAACCTCGGCATCATGGACTACTATCGCATGAAGAACATGGAAGCCGATACCAATATGCGCGACAGCATCGCCAAACCGGCCGGCACCGCCAAGAAATAAGCGGTCCGAAGGTCATTGACGTGACCCGACGACCGGTATCAAGAAAGATGTACAGCGATACCATCTGCGCCATCTCTACCCCACCCGGATGCGGCGGAATAGCCGTCATCCGGGTGAGCGGTTCTGAGGCCGTCCCCGTCTGCAGCCGCCTGCTCGACAAACCCATCGATGAAGCGCCCGCCCGCACGGCGGCCTGCCGTTTGTTTCTGACGGCCGACCGGCAGGCGTTGGACGAGGTGGTCTGCACCGTGTTTCGCGCACCCCGTTCCTACACGGGTGAAGACACCGTGGAAATTGCCTGCCACGGCAGTGTATATATCCAGAACCGCATCATCCAGACGCTGACCGACCAGGGCTGCCGGCTGGCCCGGGCCGGCGAATTCACCCAACGGGCATTCCTCAACGGCAAGATGGACCTCAGCCAAGCCGAAGCGGTGGCCGACCTGATCGCCGCCGACTCTTCTGCGGCCGGCCGATTGGCGCTGAAACAACTCCGCGGCGGCATTTCCGACGACTTGAAAGCGCTCCGGGAACAATTGCTGCACCTGTCATCCCTGCTGGAGCTGGAACTCGATTTCAGCGAGGAAGACGTCACTTTTGCCGACCGGGAGCAACTGCAACAGCTGGCTCTCCGCATCGAAGAACGGCTCTCGGCACTGACCGCCTCGTTCCGCACCGGCAATGCCATCAAGAACGGCATCCCCGTGGCCATCGTCGGCGAAACAAACGCCGGCAAGTCTACGCTGCTCAACCTCTTGCTCCGCGATGACAAGGCCATCGTGAGCGACGTCCACGGCACCACCCGTGACAGCATCGAAGACACCGTCTTCCTGAGCGGTGTCAAATTCCGTTTCATTGACACGGCCGGCCTGCGCCAAACCGACGACCTCGTCGAGCAACTGGGCATCGACCGGACCTATCGGAAAATCGACGAAGCCGCTCTCGTGCTGTGGGTCATCGACTCGCCCCAACTGCTCGCCGCGCCCGAAAAATTTCCGGCCCTGGCGGAAAAGATGCTTTCACTGACCGCCGGCAAAAAACTTTTGCTCCTGTTCAACAAACGGGACCTGCTGTCAGAGGAACAGACAGGCCTCATTGATGGCCTGGTGTGCGACGCCCTGCCCTCCGAAGCCGCTGTCGACCACCTCCATCTCTCGGCCAAACATCGTTTGAAGACCGATGAATTGGAACGTCGCCTGCTCGCCTGGGCGGGCATCAGCGGCAGTTACTCCGAAAACGACACCGTCATCACCAATCTGCGCCACTACGAAGCTCTTTCCGCCGCCCTCCAAGCCATCCGTCGCGTCCGCCAGGCCCTGAGCGACGGCCTGAGCGGCGACCTGGTCGCCATCGACCTTCACGACGTCCTCGCCCACCTCGGCTCCGTCACCGGTGCCATCACCTCCGACGAAATCCTCGGCACCATCTTCAGCAG
>R18__coassemble_1484_pt1 | contig 28114 bp, 17 predicted proteins | sample R18__metabat2_low_PE_032 | metagenome-assembled genome bin R18
ATAGAATATTGGATTCCGGTTCCAACGATTGGGGTTCGACTCCCCACGGGATCACTTTCCTCCGTTTCACGATGAGCCATCTGATTCTTCCCCAAGGTTACCAGCCGTTGATTGACCTGCGTCAGACAGAACAGGGCATCAAGCAAATCAAGGACTTTTTCCAGCAGAGTCTGTCTTCGGCGCTCCACCTGCGCCGGGTGACGGCGCCCCTTTTCGTCCTGAGCGGTCAAGGCATCAACGACGACCTCTCCGGCTGGGAGCGTCCGGTGTCGTTTCCCATCAAGGACCTCGACGACCGCCGCGCCGAAATCGTCCATTCGCTGGCCAAGTGGAAACGGCTGACCCTGGCCGATTACGCCATTGAAAAAGGCTACGGCATCTACACCGACATGAACGCCATCCGAAGCGACGAAGAACTCGACAACATCCATTCGCTCTACGTAGACCAATGGGACTGGGAAGCGGTCATCGGTGAAGAAGACCGCACGGTTCCCTTCCTGAAAAAGGTGGTCAACCGGATTTACAACGTGCTCCGTCAGGTCGAATATCAGGTCTATGAACAATATCCGTCCATCCGTCCCTGGTTGCCGGAAGACATTTTCTTCATCCACAGCGAAGAATTGCGCCAGCGCTACCCCGACCTGACCCCGAAAGAGCGCGAAAACCGCATCTGCGAGCGCTACGGAGCCGTTTTCATCATCGGTATCGGTTGCGAACTCTCCGACGGCACCAAGCACGACGGCCGCGCCCCCGACTACGACGACTGGACGAGCGAAGGCGACAACGGACTGCCCGGTCTCAACGGCGACATCCTTATCTGGAACCCCGTCTTGAAAATGGCCTTCGAAATCTCGTCGATGGGCATCCGCGTAGACCGGACGGCGATGTTGCGCCAATTGGAACTGACGGGCACGACCGACCGCAAGGAGCTCTATTTCCACCGTCGTCTGCTCGCCGGCGAACTGCCGCTGTGCATCGGCGGCGGCATCGGGCAGTCGCGCCTGTGCATGCTCTTGCTGCAGAAGGCCCACATCGGCGAAATACAGTCGAGCATCTGGCCCGACGACATGCGTGAAGCCTGCCGGCAGCACGGTATTTACCTCATTTAAAAGCGGCCTATGGAGGTCAGAATGGAACCTTCCTGGAAACAGCGCCTGCAGGGAGAATTCGACAAAGATTACTTCCGGCGGCTGACCGCTTACGTGCGCAGCGAATATGCCACCCACACGGTTTTCCCGCCGGCACGCTTGATTTTCAATGCCTTCGACAGCTGCCCCTTCGGCCAGGTGAAAGTGGTCATTCTCGGCCAGGATCCTTACCACGAGCCCGGCCAGGCGCACGGCCTGAGTTTTTCCGTACCCGACGGGGTGGCGTTTCCGCCTTCTTTGCAAAACATTTTCAAGGAAATCCGCTCCGACGAAGGGGTGGAGCCCTACGCCGACGGCAATCTGGAGCGTTGGGCACGCCAAGGCGTACTGTTGCTCAACGCCACGCTGAGCGTCCGCGCCCACCAAGCCGGCTCGCATCAGAACCACGGCTGGGAGGAATTCACCGATGCGGCCATCCACGCTCTGGCCGGGGAGCGCGAACACCTGGTCTTTATGTTGTGGGGGGCTTATGCCCAACGCAAAGGCGCTTTCATCGACGCTACCCGCCATTTGGTGCTCTCTTCAGCCCATCCTTCGCCTCTGTCGGCCTACCGGGGCTTCTTCGGCAACCACCACTTCTCTTCGGCCAACGACTATCTGATGGCCCACGGCCAAACGCCCATCGACTGGCGATAAGCCGCCCGCTGAGCCGTGCACGAAAAAGCACACGGCCCAGAAGTCACATCCGCACCGACCCGCTGCCGTTTCTGCCCCGCGCTCAAGGCAGATAGGGATTGTTGACCCGCTCGTCACCGATGGTCGTCACACAGCCGTGACCCGGGAGCACCACCGTATCATCGGGCAGCCGCATCAGGCGGGTCAGCGATTGTCTCATCTCCACGGCGCTTCCCTCATTGAAATCCGTTCTTCCGACATTGCCTTGGAAGAGCGTGTCGCCCGAGAAGAGTTTCTTCTCCTCCTTCACGTAAAAGGCCACACAACCGTGGGTATGTCCCGGGACGTGGATGACCTCAATGGAGGTTTTGCCCAGTGTGAGCCGCTCACCGTCGGAAAGATGTCCGTCCAAACGGAGGGCATCGACCGGCTTTTCGAAGCCGAAAAAGTCAAGATAGTGGCCCATTCTGGCGAGCAATTCCTCGTCAAGGGGATGACCATAGACTTTGATGCCATACGTTTCACGGAGTCGGCCGGCACCCATGGCATGATCGAAATGGGTGTGTGTCAGGAGTATTCTTTCGGGGATAAGTCCGTTGTCGGAAACCAGTTGTTTCAAGCGGGCGAACTCAGCGTCGTTGCTGAAGCCCGGATCGATGATGAAAGTCTTGCGGCTCTCCTCATCGGTCAGCAGATAACAGTTTTCACTTAAGGGATTGAAAACCAGAAAACGCTCTGTCATGATTCAAAAGAAAGGATTTTATTGAGGATTTTTAAATTTTAACCTGAAGTATACAACTACAACCACAGGGTTGTAAATTAAACTTAAAATATGTTTAATTTCTTTGTAACATCCATTAGATTTGTCAAACCAATCACCGTACGAGTCAATATATCGTTTTCATCACATTTTTACAACCATGCCTAAAATCAGGATTTCAAGCAGCAGCGCGGAACACATCGCGCGAAAACTCCGTGTCCTCCGCCAGGACCGCGGTCTGACCCAATCGCAAGTAGCACAAAGTTGCAGCATGTCTGCGGTAGCCTACTCCAAAATGGAACTCGGATGCACCAATTACAACATCGCCCGCCTCGAACAACTCGCCGACTTGTATGACGTTCATGGCGCCGATTTGATCGACAGCAACATCGAAAAGCCGCGTAAACTGCGTGAATACATCTCGCCCTACGATTACGAAAAGGTGATCCGTGAGAAGGAGGTGATGATTCAGATCCTGACGGAGAAAATCTACCAGATGGAAGACGGACATCCGCATCATCCCACCGGTAGATAAACCACCTTTTTGGTCTTGAAGTACTCTTCCTCGAACCAGGAAGAGAGGTCGGTCTGGTCTGCCCTGTTGCGGAAAGGCTGGATTTCCCTTTGGAGTTCGCCGCCTTTCAGACAAATCAAGCCGTTGGGTAACGCATTGTGCTGCTCCTTGGCGATGTTTTTCCTGCAAAGGCGGTAAAGGTCTTCCAAGGGCATGACCGCCCGGCTGACCACGAATTCGTATTTGTCTTTGACCTCCTCTACTCTGAGCTGTGCCCAAGTGACATTTTCCAGCCCGACGGCCGAAGCGATTTCGCCGGCGGTACGGATTTTCTTGCCGATGCTGTCGATGAGGTGGAAATGGACCTCCGGAAACATGATGGCCAAGGGAATGCCGGGAAAGCCGCCGCCGGTGCCCACATCCATCACCTGCGTGCCGGGCGTGAAACGCAAAAGTCTGGCGATGCCCAGCGAATGGAGGATATGGTGTTCATACAGGTTGTCGATGTCCTTGCGCGAGATCAGATTGATTTTGGCGTTCCAATCGACATAGAGCGGTCCGAGGGCTTCAAACTGCCGGCGCTGAAGATCCGTCAGCGTGGGGAAATATTTGTCAATCAGCTCCATGAATCTTATTTGGAAATGACGAAGTTCTCACAATCCAGCCATCCGCTGTCGTTGGAGGATGCGGCCCGGCTGCAATAGAGGCCCACTTTGGCCCCGATCCACTTGCCTTCGCGCACGGCACACGTCTGGCCGATGGCGGTGTATTTCTTGCCGTCGAGACTGTAGAAGAAACGGCATTGGTTGCCGTCGGTCACCTTCACGCGGAAGAAGGCCGAACCCGACTTGACGGGCACGCGCTCCTCGACCGTTTCCTTTCCGCCCCGGTCGGCCTTTTTGCACGTATGCAGCACGATGAAAAGTCCTTCCCGGGTCTGTTCGAAACTCAAGGCGGCATAATCCATACCCATCACCGCCAGACCGCCGCGCTCGCCGAACGTTTGGTTTTTCGGGGTGAAATTCACTTCGGCCGTAGCCGTGAAAACGGGCGCCGGGAATTTCTGAAGCAAGAGATTGGGGGCATCCCAAAGGCTCAGCTTTTCTCCCAGCCAATCCGCCGCGAAAAGCCTGATGCGGCCACCGCGGGTCGGGTCAAGAAAATACCACTGCGGCTGCACGTTGGCCTGAAACTGCCACTGAAGGCCCAATTCGGTCGAATCGAACGAATCGCTTTCCTGCGGCGTGCAGACGGCCGACTTCAGTCCGGCGGGTTTCTTGTAAACGCGGACAGGCTCGCCCACCCCGTCGCCGTCCGGGTCGACGCCGATGACGGGCCAGCCGTCTTCTTTCCAGACCATCGGATTGAGGTGCGTGATGCGACCCACCGGCCCGACATCCTGGAAATGGATGAACCAGTCTTCGCCGGCCGGAGTCCGCACCCAGGCGCCCTGATGGGGCCCGTTCACGTCGCTGCCGCCCTGAGCCATCACCGTCCGGGCCTCCCAGGGGCCGAAGGGATGATCGGCGCGCATCACCACTTGCCAGCCGGTCGAAACGCCGCCGGCGGGTGAGAAGTTGTAATACTTGCCGTTGTATTTGTAAAGTTTGGTTCCTTCGATGGTCGGATTTTCCTGATGGCCGTCGTAGATGATGCGGGCCTGGCCCACAGCCTTCGTGCCCTCGTCGTTGAGGCGGGTCATCAGAATGACCGACTTCAGGCCGCGGCGGCTGCCGGCAAAGGCGAAGGCCAGCCACACGCTGCCGTCATCGTCCCAAAGCGGTGAAGCATCGATCATGCCCTTGCCGGCCTTGACCATCACGGGCTCTTCCCACCGGCCGCGGGGGTCGGACGTGCGGACCATATAGATGCCGAAATCGGGATCTCCCCAATAAATGTAAAACATCCCGTCGTGGTAACGGATGGCCGGGGCCCAGACGCCGTTGCCGTGCTGCATCTGATTGAAATGTTCCTCAGGCACTTGCAGATCCAACGCGTGCCCGACGATGGTCCAGTTGACCAGATCGGACGAATAAAGAACCGGCAGACCGGGCATGCAATTGAACGACGAAGCCGTCATATAAAAGCCGTCGGGCGCCGCACACACGTCCGGGTCGGAATAATCGGCATAAAGAATCGGATTCTGGAATTTGCCGTTGCCCAGGTCGGCCTTCCATACCTGCGACACATAGGGTTCGGCATTCAGGGCCAGGGCCAAAACGGAAACAGCGAAAAGAACGGTAAGTTTCTTCATGGTTTATTTTTGATCATATGATTTCAGACGTTCACGCAGGAATTCGGCAAAAGGCCCGGCAAATTCCTTGCGCTTCAAGGCAAAGTCGACCGTCGTCTTCAAGTAGTCGAGTTTGGTGCCGATGTCGTAACGACGGCCTTCGATACGCATGGCCGTGACGGGTTCGTCAGCCAGGAGTCCGCGCAGGGCATCGGTCAGTTCCACCACCTCCCCGTTGCGCGGTGCGCGCTCGATGGCGGGGAAGATCTCCGGGGTAAGAATATAGCGTCCGGCCACGGCCCAATTGGACGGGGCGGCACCGGGGGAGGGTTTTTCCACCAGGTCAGAGACCCGCATGAAGCGGTCGCTCAGGAAGTCGCCGCCCACGATGCCATACTTGTTGACCCGTTCATCAGAGACCTGCTGCACGGCGATGATGGTGTGATGATATTGCTCATAGGCGTCAATCATCTGCTGGGTGATGGGAATGACCGAATCGTTGACCGAGTCGCCCAGCAACACCGCAAACGGTTCGTTGCCGCAGTGGAAACGGGCGCAATAAATGGCATCGCCCAAGCCGTTCTGGTCTTTCTGACGGACGAAATGGATGTTTGCCATGCTGTCGATGTGGCGCAGTTCATTGTACCAGAATTCGTCTTCGCGTTCGAGAATCCGCTGCTCGAGTTCGAGGTTGCGGTCGAAATGGTCTTCGATGGAGCGTTTGCCCTTGCCCGTAATGATGAGGATGTCTTCGATACCCGAATCGACGCACTCCTGCACCACGTATTGGATGGTGGGAATGTCGATGATGGGGAGCATCTCCTTGGGCTGAGCCTTGGTTGCCGGAAGAAAATGGGTACCCAGACCGGCGGCCGGGATGACGGCTTTGCGTATCATGGCGTCAGAGAATAATCAGAGAATATAGGGTTTGATGACCCTCACGTTGAGGGGACGCATCTTCACGATGAGCCGGTGGAGCGATTCCTCATCGGGGTACATGCCGATGATGGTGCCGCCCGAACCGGCGAACTTGGCCGACACGCCGCAAGCGCGCGCGGTCTGCACCAGCATCATATTGCTCGGCGAAATGTCGTAAATCTTGCAACGGAGGTCGAAATTGCGGTTGATGAGGCGGTTGAGCTGCTCGTGATCCTGCTCTTTGATGGCCTTGCGGCCGTCCTCCGCCACTTGGGCTATTTCGGCCATCGTGTCGACCACCAGCGGTTCGCCGGCCTCGAAACGGCTCTTGACCGGGTTGTGCACGGCGCCGGAGACTTTGCTCAGTTCGGTCTTGTAAGCCAGATAGAATTTGGGCAACAAGGCCGGATCGAGCGCTTCATACTGCCCTCGCCCGTTTTTTTCCAAAAAGCCACGTTCGAAGTCCATGAACACACAACCTTCGTAAGCCTGGATGACCCGGTCCTGCAGGCCGGCCGTGATGGAGAGCTCGTCCGACTCGGCCTTCAACACCCAGGTTGGGAGCATCTCCAAGGGTATCTCCACCTCGTAAAACTGCATCAGAGCCTTGAACGTGGCGGTGATGATGGCGCTCGAACCCGACAGGCCCACCTGACGGGGAATCGTCGTGCTGAAGCGGATGGTGAAATTGCGGGCGGGCAACTGTATGCCGTTCACGTCGCAATATTCGCAGAATTTGCGGATGGCGGCCTTGACCAGACGCATGCCGCCGTAATAGCCCGTCCGGTTGATGGTTTCGGTGAAATGACGGAGGTTGCGGAACTCCCGCTCGTCATCGTCTTCGATGCGCAGTTCGGGTGATTCCCACAACAACACGGTCGCGCCGAAATTGCGGACGATAATGGAAATGGTCTTGCCGTAAAAGCCGTCGGAAGGGTTGCCCAACAGACCGGCGCGGGCATAAGCCCGGGTTTCTATAATCATACAATGCGTCTTTTTCAGCCTACGAAGGTAAATAAAAAAGCCCGGAGAGCAAATTCTCCGGGCTTTTTCTTATAACGCGGCGCCGAGTTACTTGACCAGGACCTTGGCGGTGGTTTCGCCCGCTTTGAGCAGGTAGATCTGACCGACGGCCATGCCGCGCAGTTCGTTGTAACCTTGCTTCAAAGCGACCTTGGCCACCGACTGACCCGTCAGGTTGAAGACTTCCAGCGTGGTGTCTTCAGCCGTCTGTACATAGACCAGACCGTTGACGGAGACAACCTTGAGCGTATGGCTCTTCACGTCGTCGAGGGCAGAGGGCTTGGGATCACCGAAGTAAATGCTTTCCGGACCGATGCAAGCACCGTTCAGACCGGCGGTGTAGAGGTCCGACTCACGGCTGATGAGCAAGTCTTCGGTGTTGTCGAAAACCTTTTCGATGCCCATGGCGTCCACATCAAGCTGTTCGACGTAAACCGCCGTGATGACGCCTGTCGAAGGATCGGGCTCCTGCTTGAGGTTGCCGTTCTCGTCGCTTCTCGACACCGGGTTGTGACCCAAGGTCTCTTCGGTGGCGGCATAGTACTGGCCGTAGTAGAAGTTATTGGCGATCTTCACGTCCGAGGAGAGTTCCTTGCCGGGCTTGAAGAGGGCGATATCGGCCACCGGGCTACCCGACTCGCTGTAACGCTCGTAGAAGAGGTTGTTGGCAATGAGGATGTTCACATGGCAAGCGGCAGGAGCTTCGGTGAATTCAAGGAATTTCGAAACCGACTTGGCCGCGCCGCCGAAGGCATAGAACAGGTTGTTGGCAATGCGGTAGTCAATGATGGAATCGGCGGCCGCGGGCGCACCCTGACGGGTGAGGTTGAAGACCTGTCCACCGTGATAGTTGAACACCTGGTTGTTGCAGAAGCTGAAGTTGTTGAAGGTGTAGGTAGCCGCCTTGTCCAATTGGAAGAGGTGACCGCCGTCACTGCCGTCTTCGACGTCACCGCCGTGACCTTCGATGTAGCAGCCTTCATAGGCCAGTTTGCCGATATAAGCGCCCTCCACGCCTTTTGCACGGAAGAGCGGCTTCTGTTGTTTGAGGAAGCTGCAATTACGGAACAACAGCGTGCCGTAGATATGGATATTGGCGGAGTTGACGTAAGCAGCGCCGTTGGCTTCATTGGCATAGCCGGTCAGCGTGTTGTCGACAATCCAGGTCAGCCCCTCGATGGTCAGGTCGGTGATGTCACCGGCGCCGAGGATATTGCCGATGATTTTCGGCTCAGCCCCTTCAGCCGCACGGATGGTGAAGCTGGCCAGGTTGGTCGGATAAGTCAAAACGGGCAGCACATAGGCATCGATGGTGTCGGTTTCCGCCTTGGCGAAATCAGCCACTTCGATGACGTCGCCGTCGACGGCGATTTCAATGGCTTCCTTCAGTTCCTGAACGGTCTTGACGACGGTGGTTCCGGCCTGCTTGCGGTCTATATACATCGCCTTCGGGCCCAGATAAGTGCGCTCGTAACCGGCTCTGAAGAGCGGCGAGCTCTTTTCGAAAGTCACGTCAGCCGAAGCGGCGAACGGATCCGACATGCCGAGGTCGGCGAAGCCGAGCGTCGAAACGGTGCCGAGCGCAGCCGTCCAGGCGGGCGTCGTGCCCTCGAAGAGGTTGTTGAGGCCTTCGTTGCCGTCAAACGTGCCGATCAGGGTAATGTCGGTGGCACCCACCTTATAGAAGATGTTGTTGTCGACCTTGACGCAGCAGGTATCCATGGCATTGGCCGTGAAGCACAGGAAGCAGCCGCTCTGGGCATCCGCACCGCCGATGAACTTGTTGTGTTCGACGGTGATGGCCACCTGGCAGCTGTCGTTGAAGACACCCGACCAGTTGATGAACGGCTTGGCGGCGCAACCCGTCCAGGAGCTTTCGGTCAGCGAGAGGGTCTGCATATGGAACACACCGCTCACCTCAACGACGGGCGCCGTGCCGGTCAGTGCGAATGAGCAATCCTTCACCGACAATTCCGTGACTTGCGAAGAATCTTCGGCCGTAGCTTTGAAGAGGGTCTCAAGTCCTTCAAACTGACAAGCTTCAAAATAAAGGCCGCCGGAGAGTTTCTGCTTGACGCCGCTGAAATCGATCGGGTTGGCGGAGGCGAAGGCCAGGTTCTTGAAGGTCAGCTTCGAAGTGGCGGTGTTGACCGGCTTGAAGGTGCCTTCAATCTTCACTTGGGCATTGTCGTAAGGCTGCACCGTCACGGAGTTCTTCACCTTCATTTCACCGAGGGTGTAGGTGCCTTCCTTCAGGTAGATGACCGGGCTGCTGATGCCGATGACCGAGAAGTTGTAAGCCAGGGCTTCGGTCAGCTGCTGCGTGTTCTCCACCACGGCACCGTCTTCGGCCAGGGTGAAGGTCGGTATTTCGTAATGACCGTTGACGAGCATATAGGCCACGGCGTTGTCGAGCAGCGCTTTACCCTTGCTGTTGAGGTTGCGGCCCTGCGAGGCGGGCACACCGATGAACAGATATTTCGCCTTGTCGCTGGTGTAATCCTCAACGATGGCATTGGCGCCCGTCGTGACACCCTTTCCGATGAAGTAGTTGTTGGCCGGAGCGGTGCCGCTGACACCCTGCAGGAATTCCGGGCCCTTCGCCAAGTCGCTGAAGAGCACGGGCAGAGCCAGACCGCCGCCGTCAAGCGCCGTCAGGGTGATGTCGTTGAAGAGCGGATGCATGTCGAAATCGGCACCGACCAGGGCCAGCGAGTCGTTTTCGCAAGCGGCAGCTGACAGACCCAGGTTCCAGCCGGCATAAGCGGCCGCGTTGAGGTTGAGGAAGGGCTTGTAACCGATGAGATACTTGACGCTCTGCGCAATCTTCGCATCGGCCGGCACATAATCGCTCAGGATGACCAGGTCGAAATCGGCGAAGAGTTCCTTGATGGCATCTTCCATCAGATCGTCGGAAATGCCCGCCATATCGGTCAGCTGATTCTGAGTGATGACCGTGACGTCATAGGTGGAGCCGGTGTAGAGTTCCTTGAAGAACGTGTCGAGCGAGTCAGCCGTCTCAGCGTTGTCCATGATGTGGATACGGTCGGTGGCGTTGCTGATGTAAGCGATCTTCTTGGCGTCTTCGTCTTTTTCATACCAGTCGTTGTAACCCTTCAGGGCGATGTTGGCCACCAACAGGGAAGAGACACCCTTCTGAAGGCTGTAGTCTTCGCCGGTGGGAATCAGACGGATGGAGAAGTTTCCGTTGTCATAAGACGAAGGAAGCGGAACCACGCAATGGGTCAGCGATTTGCCCTGGGCGTCCGCAACCGTGCTGACGTCAAGGATTTCCCAGGTGGTGGAGTCGGCGGGCATGCCCAGCACCGTCAGTTCAGTGCCGATCATGCGAAGGGCGAAATCGAACTGGAAGCTCAGTTCCCGGCAACCTTCCGTGCTGCCCGTGAAGTCCAGGTAGACGTTGTGGGCCCCGGCCGTCAGCGAATCGGGCGTGGTTTCGGGTTTTTCATTGATCATCAACTGGGCCAGCTTGACAGAAGTGCCGATGTAACGGTCGGTACCCACGTGCACGCCCTTATCGGTTGAGGTCATCATCACGCGTTTGATGCCCAGGTCGGAAGCATACTTCGAATAATAGGTGTTCTGGTCGATGGCACCCGAAGTCGTTTCCAGGTCGACCGTGCCGCTGGCCTTGGGAAGATATTCGAAATCCCAGCCGGCCACGGTGCCGTCGAACGGAGGAATCACGCTCGGTTCCACCTGACCGTAAATCTTGATGCGGTTGACGACGGTCGTAGACCAAAGTCCCCAACGCTCACCCTTGTTGTAGGAGGTGGTAGCCGGGGTGATCTGCTCGTTGCTGCGCGCTGACTGATGGGACCATGCCACATCAGATGTAAACCAGTCCTTCATGGCCGGCAGAACGACGATGTCGAACGAATCCAGGCCTTCGGTCACCACGGGACGGAAAGCGGCCGTGTAGAATGCCTGGCCCCAGTTGCCGCCCATGTAGTAACCGTTGTCGAAACCCTGGTCTTTCTGGTATACGAACACACCGTAGCCGCTGTTGGAACCGCCGGTTTCGATAAAGACCGAGTCGCAGGGATAAGGGACTCTGATGATCAGCGAATCTGAAGGACGGTTGTAGGTGCTCTCATCTTCGTTTTTCCACCAGCGATAAGCTGCTTGCATTTCAACCGTGCAACCGTCACGGTGCTTTTTCCACTGCAAAGCGGAAAAATAATAGGGAGGCTTGTTGTACTGTCCGATTTCCAGACCCGAAATGGTGTCGGCGCTGTAACCGGCCAAACCCAGACGCGTCAGGTATTCCGTGGTCGTCATGCCACGGCCTTTGGCAAACTTCTTGGTCTTGAACGTCACCCGTTCCGAGCCGATGAGCCGGACGCCTGTCGCGTCTTCAAAGCGGAAGGTGTCGGCGTAATTCGGGACGATACCCAGACCTACCGGGGCCAACGGACCCGAATCGTAGATCAGGTAATCATCCGCATCTGTAATGATGGCCTTTGCCTGAGGGGCAAAGCACAGCAGCATGAGCGCTGCCGAAAAGAAACCGATGAAAAGTTTTTTCATAAATTAATGATTGAGAATTGGAATATGTTGTTTATACGTATGCTGTTTCCGCCGGCTTCGAGCCTTGCGGCCCAAACCCGACAATTAACGACCAAAAATCGTGTATTTTCGCGAAAAGTGCAAACACAAGAGTGTCAATCTCCCGAAAATTACACTAAAAAGACCAAAAAATGTTATCGGACCGCCGGTTCCTGGCAATGATCCAGCACGAAATCATACATCCGGCGCAGCGAAACGGTGTCGGTCGGCACGCTGTGGCGCCTGACCGAGTTTTCCAGGAATTCCGTTTCGACCCCTTTTTCGTCGAGCACCGCACGGAAACGCTCCATCTGCCGCCAATAATAATCCTCGTCTTCCCGGCCGCAGAAAAACATCACCGGCGCGCTGGCCCGGCTCTCCACCATCCAGACGGCACCCATCGAATCCCAACGGGCTCGGTTGTCGTCGAGCGGTCCCCACACTTGCGGACAGCGTTTTTCCAAATTGATGTCGCTGTCGCCCAGGGAATCATAGACGATGGTGTAGTCGAACACACCGGGGCCGAGGATGGCCGCCTGCACGTCGTCGCTTTCGTCCAGGTAAGCGCCGGCCGACTCGAAAGCCTGCACCTTCCGGTCGCCCACGGCCAAGGCTGCGCAAGACGACCCCCGGGAGAAACCGTAGAGTCCGATGGCCCCGCTCAGACCATAGCCGGACCCGATGCCGCGCAACATCCTGATGGCCGCCTTGACCTTTGAGACCGCATCGGGATTGGTTTCGAACGAGCCGTAGAGGCGGTCGCCGGCGCGGTGACAATTGCCGTTGCCCCAATCGGCGTATTTCGGATGGTCGGCGATGGCCCAGGCCATGCCCCGCAAAGGAGCGCCTTCAAGGAAACTGTCGTCGAACATGGCCAGGGTGTAGCCGAGGTACATGCGCTGATGGGTCATCGGTTGGCCGCTGCGCGGGCTGGCGTGGTAGCTGTTGCTGTAGGAAAACGAAAGCAGCACAGGCTGTTCAAGGGAAGCGTCCGACGGGGCAATCAGGTCAAAATAAAGCGAATCGCCCGTCTGATAGTTTTCATCGGGATAACGATACACCGAAGGGTCGTCCTGGCAATATGGCAGGTCGCGGTGAAGCCGGTAGCCTTCGGGGAGAATCCAGGTGCGGGTGTTGGAACAGCCCGTCACGTTGTTTTGCACGCCTTCGGGGAAGCAGCGTTTTCTCAGCGAGCGGTTGAGGGCCATGATGTCGAGGTTCAAGGCCGGCGACACCGCCAGCGGGCTGTGACCGTAATCGATTTCGATGACGCGGTAGCCTTGCTCAAGCAGCCACTGCACGTCTTCTTCCAGTGACCAGGCCCCGGGGGCGCTGACGCCCAAGTGTTCCAGGCAGACCACCGTCATGCGGTAACCGTTCTCATCGAAGGCCGGCGCAGGTGACTCCGTGCTGCGCCAGGAAACATCGGCTCCCAAGGCAGGACTGAACCACACGCCTTCCGCCGCCGGCAGGCCCGCAAAGGGCATGACCGAGAGCAAAAGGAAGCAAAGATATCTGACGGCGCGTCTCATAGGAGGCAAATGTACGCCTTTACCCCGATGAAAAAAAGCGCAGCCGCCAAAACGGTTGCGCTTTTAAGAAATATTTGGAACATCGGCGCTGTGGCCGCATGTCCTGAAGGCTTACTCCTGATTCCAGTTCTGGGCGGCCATCCGCTTGTAAGCGTTGTAACGCCACTGGGCATTCTTCAAAGCCGCGTCGAAGAGTTCGTCGGCTTCTTCGGGGTATTGTTTCATCACCGAAGCGTAACGCACTTCGCCTTTGAGGAAGGTCTTGAAGTTGTCCCATTCGGGCTCCTTCGAATCGAGGATGAACGGATTCTTGCCTTCGGCTTCCAGCTGCGGGTTGTAACGCCACAGATGCCAGTAACCGCAGGCCACGGCAGCCGCTTCTTCGGCCTGGCTCTTGCCCATACCGGCCTTCAAGCCGTGGTTGATGCAAGGCGCATAGGCAATCAGCAGCGACGGACCGTCGTAAGCCTCCGCCTCGCGGAACGCCTTCAGGGTCTGGGCGTGATCGGCGCCCATGGCCACCTGCGCCACGTAGACATAACCGTAAGTGGTGGCGATCATGCCGAGGTCTTTCTTGCGGACCCGCTTGCCGGAGGCGGCGAACTTGGCGATGGCGCCGACCGGGGTGGCCTTGGAGGCCTGACCGCCGGTATTGGAATAAACCTCGGTGTCGAGCACCAGGATGTTCACGTTCTTGCCCGAAGCGATGACGTGGTCCAGACCGCCGTAGCCGATATCGTAGGAGGCACCGTCGCCGCCGATGATCCACTGGCTGCGTTTGACCAGATATTTGCTCAGAGAGGCGATTTCCTGACAATACTTGCAAGAGCAGGCCTGCACCATCGGGGTGATCTTGTCGGCGAGCTCGCGGCTGCGGTCGGCATCGTTGCGGTTTTCAATCCATTCGGCGAAGAGGGCCTTCAGCTCGTCGCTGCAGCAGTCGCAGCCCTGAGCCTCGGTCATGATGCGGACCAGACGGGCCTGCATCTTTTCGTAAGCGATCTGCATGCCCAGACCGTATTCGCAGAAGTCCTCGAAGAGGGAGTTGGCCCAAGCGGGTCCGTGACCCTTTTCGTTGGTGGTATAAGGCGTGGAAGGAATCGAACCGGAATAGATAGAGGTGCAACCCGTGGCGTTCGAAGCGATTTCGCGGTCGCCGAAGAGTTGGCTGATGAGCTTCAGATAAGGCGTTTCGCCGCATCCCGAGCAGGCACCCGAGAACTCGAAGAGCGGAGTGGCGAACTGGGAGTTCTTCGGACTCTGCTTGATGTCGACGAGGTTCTGTTTGGTCTTCACTTCCTTCACGCAGTAGTCCCAGTTGGCCGCCTCGCCGAGCTGGCTCTCGAGATGGACCATTTCCAGGGCCGGGCCGGTCTTCGGGTTGCCGGGGCAGACGTCGACGCAGTTGCCGCAGCCCAGACAGTCGAGCACGCCCACCTGAATGCGGAAATGCATGCCCTTCATGGCGGCCGGAGCCTTCATTTCGATGGTCTTGGCGCCGAAGCCCTGAACTTCCTTTTCGTCGAGGACGAACGGACGGATGCAGGCGTGGGGGCAGACATACGAGCACTTGTTGCACTGCGTACAGTTGTCGGGATTCCAGACGGGCACGAAGGCACCCACGCCGCGCTTCTCATATTTGGCGGTGCCGGGTTGCCACGAACCGTCCATACTGTCCTTGAAAGCGCTGACGGGGAGCAGGTCACCGTTCTGGGCGTTGATGGGACGGACCAATTCGTTGATGTAGGCGGGATCGTCGTTGGCCGCAGCCGTTTCAGCCGGCAGCTCGGCCCAGGCGGGGTCGACGGCCAGCACTTGGTATTCGCCGCCGCGGTCGACGGCCGCATTGTTCTTGTCGACCACGTCCTGACCCTTCTTGCCGTATGACTTGATGATGAATTTCTTCATCTGCTCGACGGCCAGGTCTACGGGAATGACGCCGGTGATGCGGAAGAAGGCCGACTGAAGGATGGTGTTGGTGCGGTTGCCCAGACCGATTTCCTGAGCGATCTGAGTGGCGTTGATGTAATAAACGGTGATGTTCTTCCTGGCCAGCACGCGCTTGACGTTGACCGGCAGATTCTTGGCCAGTTCCTCGCCCGACCAGATGGTGTTGAGCAGGAAGGTGCCGTTCTGACGGATGCCGCGCAACACATCATACATATGGAGATATGCCTGGACGTGGCAAGCCACGAAATTGGGCGTGTTCACCAGATAGGTGCTGCGGATGGGCGCGTCGCCGAAACGCAGGTGCGAACAGGTGAAGCCGCCCGACTTCTTGGAGTCGTAACTGAAATACGCCTGGCAATATTTGTCGGTGTTGTCGCCGATGATCTTGACGGAGTTCTTGTTGGCGCCCACGGTGCCGTCGGCGCCCAGACCGTAGAATTTGGCTTCGAACATGCCTTCGCCGCCCACGGCCACTTCTTCGCCCTGAGGCAGAGAGGTGAAGGTGACGTCGTCGACGATGCCGATGGTGAAGTGATTCTTCGGTTCGGGCAGGTTGAGGTTGTCGTAAACGGCGAAAATCTGGGCGGGGGTGGTGTCGCGCGAACCCAGTCCGTAACGGCCGCCCACGATGAGGGGCTTGCAGGAAGAAGCGCTCTGCGAGAAGGCTTCGACGATGTCGAGATAAAGCGGTTCGCCCAGGGCGCCCGACTCTTTCGTGCGGTCGAGGACGGCGATGCGCTTCACGGTAGCAGGCAGCACGTCCATCAGATACTTCACGGAGAACGGACGGTAGAGGTGCACGCTGACCATACCCACCTTTTCACCCTTGGCCCTCAGGCAGTCGATGACTTCGCGGATGGCTTCGGTCACCGAGCCCATGGCGACGATGATGTGTTCGGCATCGGGCGCGCCGTAATAGTTGAACGGCTTGTAGTCGCGGCCGGTGATTTGGCTGATTTCCTTCATGTAATCGGCCACGATGTCGGGCACGGCTTCATAATAGGTATTGGAAATCTCGCGGTGCGGGAAGAAAGTTTCGGGATTCTCGGCCATGCCGCGCATGACGGGCTTGTCGGGATTCATGGCGCGCTCGCGGAATTCGGCCAGGGCCTGATGATCGATGAGCGGAGCCAGGTCGTCGTTCTCCAGCATTTCTATTTTCTGGATCTCGTGAGAGGTGCGGAAACCGTCGAAGAAATTGACGAAGGGCACGCGGCTCTTGATGGTCGACAGATGGGCCACACCGGCCAGATCCATCACTTCCTGCACGGAACCTTCGGCCAGCATCGCAAAACCGGTCTGACGGGTCGACATCACGTCCTGATGGTCGCCGAAGATGCACAGGCTGTGCGAGGCCAGCGTACGGGCGCTCACGTGGAAGACGCAGGGCAGCAGTTCGCCCGCGATCTTGTACATATTGGGAATCATCAGCAAGAGACCCTGCGAGGCGGTGTAAGTGGTGGTCAAGGCACCGGCTTGCAGCGAACCGTGCACGGCACCGGCCGCACCCGCTTCCGACTGCATTTCCTGAACCAGGACCGTTTCTCCGAAAATGTTTTTTCTCCCGGCAGCCGCCCATTCGTCGACATATTCAGCCATGGTCGAAGAGGGGGTGATGGGATAAATGGCGGCCACTTCGCTGAACATATAGGAAATATGCGCAGCAGCCTGGTTACCGTCGCAGGTCAAAAATTTTTTCTGTTTCATGGGTGGTATGTTTATCACGTTTTTCGAATGCCGAATTTGGTTGCGAAGTTAGCGCTTTTCCGTCGAAAAAGAAAGCTGAAAGCAAAAATCATCGTCCATTGGCAGCAAAAACCAAATACATTCGTACTTTTGCCAAAGTCTTCAAAAGCAATCAATACATAAACATGCATTTTATATGAAAAAGTCGTTATTCTTCCTGACAGGCATCGGACTGATGGCGGCATCCGTCACCTCGTGCATCGACCGCGACTACGATCTGGACAAGCTCGACCAGACCATGGTCGTCGGCGGCGATTCCCTGGCCTTCCCGCTGGTCAATTCGATGAAAATCCACCTCAAAGACTTCATTGAAACCGACGACGAAGGCGTCATCCGCCTGACCGACGAGGGTTATTACTGCATCCAGACGGAAGGCAGCGTCAGCATCGACCTGCCGAAAGTGGAAGTGCCGGCCATCGACGACCGGAAATTCTCCGGCGACCCCGTCGTGCTGAGCCTCTCCGTGCCGACCAAGACCTCGGGCTTCACGGCCAACGCCGGCCTGCCCCCGCTTCACGCCGAGGCCACCGACACCATCACCGCCTCGTTCGAGATAGCCTTCCCCGAAGAAATCGTCTCGCTCGATTTTCTCTCGCTCAAGGGAACCTCGCTCAAAATCAGCCTGGGCCTGAACGGCCTGCCCGACATCGGCACGGTCAAACTGACCTGCAACGTGCAGCTTCCGTCGGTCTTCGCCCTGAGCGGTGCGGCGGCTGAAGCCGGCAACCTCTGGAGTTTCACGAGCGACATCACGCCGGCCACCCCGAAGGTTGAAGACGAGCTCATCATCACCGGCCTGAACCTGGCCGGACAGACACTGGGTGCCGATTTCACGTTGGAAGAGACGCTCATCTGCCAAATCGTCCTCGACTCGGAAGGGGCTTCCCTTCCCTCCGCCCTGACGGACGGCGTCACCGTCACCCCGGAAATCAGCCTGACACACATCGTGCCCGACGTGGCCACCGGCACCTTTGACGTTGCCTTCGAGGGCGTCGACGAGCGCATCGAGCTGGGCGACGACATGTTCGACCTGCTGGGCGAAGACGCCTTCCTCGACATCCTGCCCGCCCTCCGCTTCGACCTGGGCTCCAACCTGGGCATGCCCGTCGACCTGCACGCCCGCATCGCTTCCTACAAAGAAGACGTCCTGGCCGACGCCTGCGAGTTCGATCTTTGGACCGAAGCCTCGCCGACACCGGACGAAACGGCCACCGCATCCTTCTGGATAGCGGCCGACAACGGACAGCAACCCGCCGGATGCGACTTCGTCGAAGTCCCGGCCTTGCCCACGCTCATCGGAAGCCTGCCCGAATACATGCGTTTCTCGGTCAACGGCGCCACGCGTCAGCAGAGCGGCTGCACCTATTATCTGAACGCCGACTACCAAGCCTGTGCCGACTACGAGCTGAGCATACCTCTGGCCTTGGGGGCCAACACCTTGATCGATCACGCCGACACGATCGACGTCGGCAACGATTTCGAAGAGTTCAGCGAATACATCTCCGGCATCGAACTTTACGGCACCGTTTCGAACTCCATTCCCCTCTCGGTGGTTCTCATACTCACGCCGGCCGACACCGACGGGCGCACCATAGGCTTTGAGCCCATCCGCGTAGGGGTTTCGGCCGGCAACGCCGACGGCACACCTTATTCAAGCGAGATTTCGGCCAAGCTGTCCGACACGAACGGACGGATGTGCGAAATCGGAATGTTCCTGCTGGAAGTATCCTTAGGAACACCGCCCCGCGCCGCCCACACGCTGCTCAAACCCGACCAAGGTCTGGACATCACTTTAAAATGCCGCATTCCCGGAGGCATCACCCTCTCCACGGATGAACTTTAACCCTTCAACCCGTCACGACAATGAAAGCATTCAATCATAAAGTCCTCGGAGTTTCGCTCCTTATGTTGCTGTCGGTCAGCCTGATGCAGGCCCAGACCTCCCGGACCGGCTATTTCATGGAAAATTATTCCTACCGCTATATGGCCAACCCGGCCTTCGCCCCCACCCACGGCTTCATCTCCGTTCCGTTGCTGGGCAACCTCGAGACCTCGTTCAACACCAACTCGGGCGCCTCGGACTTTTTCTTTCCGCTGAGCGACGGCAGTCTGGGCACTTTCCTTCACCCGGAAATCAGCTCCGACCTGTTCCTCAACGGACTGCAAGACTTTACGTCCTTGGGGCACGACCTTGACATGGGCATTCTCAACGCCGGCTTCTACGTGGGCCGCAATTTCTTCACCGTCGGCATCAACCTCCACGAAGATTTCTCGGCCGACGTGCCCAAGGATGCCTTCGCCCTGCTCAAACAGCGGATGGACAACGGCACCAAGACTTACCACATTCAGGGGCTCAACGCTGTCGCGAACGCATATGCCGACATCAGCCTCGGCATGTCGACCGACATCTTCGACAACCTGCGCGTAGGCGGCCGCCTGAAACTGTTGCTGGGCATCGCCGCGGCCGACCTGAACGTCAGCAAACTCGACGCTTCGATGAGCGACGAACTGTGGCAGACCGACGCCGTCATCGACGCCAATGTTTACGGACGGGGCATCGAATTCGAACTGGAAGACGAATCACCTCACTATGTCAGCGGTGTGCGCGAAACAGGTGACTACGGCATCGCCGGCACCGGTTTCGCCGTCGACCTGGGCGTCACCTACGAGCCCATCGAGCACCTGGTTCTCTCCGTGGCGGTGACTGACCTGGGCACCATGTCATGGAAACAGAGCGCCACCAACAAGCTGCAGTCGCGGTGCAAAACGACCATCAGCGGCATCGACAACCTGACGAAAGAGGATTTTGAGTCGGGCTCGACCACCTTCGAAGACTACATGAACGGCATCGGTGAAGATTTGGAGAAATTGATCAAATTCAACCAGTTGGAAGCCACGGAAGGCGGCAGCAGCCAACTCCGCACCACCTTCACGGCCGGACTGGAGTACGGTTTCCTGCAGAACCGCCTGGGCGCCGGACTGCTCTATGAGAACGTGGCCAATCCCGTCGGCGACAACCTGAGCGACCTCACCGTCTCGGCCAACCTCCGCTTCATCAAAGCCGTGCAATTTTCCGCCAGCTACACCTTCTCCAATTACGGCAACGGTCTCGGCCTGGCCCTGGGCATCGGGCAAGTGTTCTTCATCTCCGTCGACAACTGGTCGCCCCGGATGACGCCGCAAGGTTTGCCCCTCAACGCCTCCAACCCGACCGTTTCCCTCGGGCTCAACATTCCCTTCGGCAAGAAAGACTGCAGCCGCCGCTCGCCCGGCACGCTCGGTTATTTCGGTTCGTTCGCCGATATCTTCGGATGGAACTGACGGCACCGCGCGGAATCATTTCAACTTTTCCCGGAGGAACCGGGCCGTGTGGTTCTCCGCCGGCGCAGCGGCCGCCATGTCTTCCGGCGTGCCGGCAAACAGCAGCTGCCCGCCCTTGTCGCCGCCTTCGGGACCGAGGTCGATGAGGTGGTCGGCCGACTTGATGATTTCCAGGTTGTGTTCGATGATGACCACCGTATGGCCGCAGGCCATCAAGCGGTTGAAGGCTTCCAGCAACACCCGTATGTCGTGGAAATGGAGGCCCGTGGTCGGCTCGTCGAAAATGAAGAGCGTCGGCTCGGGCTGCTCCTGCCCCAGATAATAGGCCAGTTTCACCCGCTGGCTCTCGCCGCCCGACAACGTCGACGACGACTGACCGAGTTTGATGTAACCCAGGCCTACGTCTTGCAGCGGCTTCAAGCGTCTGACGATTTTCCGTTCGGTGATGCCGTCGGCCTCCGAGAAGAATTCAATGGCCTGATTGACGGTCATTTCCAGCACGTCGTAAATATTCTTTTCGCGGTAGGTCACCTCCAGTACGTCGGCCTTGAAACGCTTGCCGTGGCAATGCTCGCAGGGAATGACGATGTCGGCCATGAACTGCATGTCGACGTGTTCCACACCCTCGCCCTGACAGTTTTCGCACCGTCCGCCCTCCTGATTGAAAGAGAACCAGGCCGCCGGCATGTTCAGCTGGCGGGCCAGCGGCTGATCGGCAAACAAACGGCGGATTTCGTCGTAAGCCTTCAGGTAAGTGACCGGATTGGAGCGGGTCGACTTGCCGATGGGGTTCTGGTCGACGAATTCCACGTCGTGAAGCAGGTGGACGTCGCCTTTCAATTCGTGGAAGGTGCCGGGGTGTTCGGTCGTCTCGCTCAGTTGCCGCTTGAGGGCCACGTAAAAGACGTCGCGGACCAGCGACGATTTGCCCGAGCCGCTCACCCCCGTCACCACCGTCATCACGTTCAGCGGGAACTTCACGTCGATGTTTTTCAGGTTGTGGTGGCAGGCGCCTTTGATTTCGATGTAATTGTGCCAACGCCGACGCTGCGAAGGCAGCGGAATGGTCTCCGCGCCGGTCAGGTAATTGAGCGTATGTCCGACCGCCGTTTTCTTCTTGCCGCCGGTCTTCGTCGGCGAAAGCAGGTCCTTGAGGCTGCCCTGGTAGACGATTTCGCCGCCCAGACGGCCGGCCGCCGGGCCCACGTCGATGATGTAGTCGGCCGCACGGATGATTTCCTCATCGTGCTCGACCACCACCACAGTGTTGCCTGCAGCCTGCAATTCCCTCAAAACTTTGATGAGCCGGTCGGTGTCGCGGCTGTGCAGACCTATGCTGGGCTCATCCAACACATAGAGCGAGCCGACCAGGCTGCTGCCCAGCGAGGTGACCAGATTGATGCGCTGGCTTTCACCGCCCGAAAGCGACGCCGACAAGCGGTTGAGGGTCAGATAGCCCAAGCCCACCTCCATCAGGAAACGGGTGCGGTTGCGTATTTCGGTCAGCAGCCGGTCGGCCACCTTCGCCTCATGTTCCGTGAGGTCGATATGCAGGAAGAAATCGTGCAGCCGGTCGATGGGCCACTCCACCAGTTCGGTGATGGCACGGCCGCCGACCTTCACATAGGAAGCCTCGGGCTTCAAGCGCCGGCCCCGGCAGTCGGGACAGAGGGTTTTTCCGCGGTAACGGGCCAGCATCACCCGGTTCTGTATCTTGTATTGTTTCGCTTCGATCATCCGGAAGAAGTCGGTCAGGCCGTGAAAATGTTCGTTGCCCGTCCAGACCAGGCGGCGCTGCTCTTCTGTCAGCTCATACCAGGGCACGAAGACGGGAAAATCAAACAGGGGGGCCACTGAGACCAAACGGTCTTTCCAGGCGCCCATCACCTGCCCGCGCCAACAGGCTATGGCGTCGTCGTAGACAGACCGCGACTTGTCCGGCACGATGAGGTCCTCATCGAGGCCGACAATGCGTCCGAAGCCTTCACACGTGGGGCAGGCCCCTATCGGCGAATTGAAATTGAACATCAGGTCGGAAGGCTCCTCGAAGGTCAGGCCGTCGGCTTCGAAGCGGTCGGAGAATTCTTTCAAGACCGACGCCTGCGCCTCGGTGAAGACCCGGACCAAGCAGGTATGGTCGCCTTCGTAAAAGGCCGTCTCGATGGAATCGGTCAGGCGGGAGCGCTTCAAGGCGTCCGACGTCACCGTCAGCCGGTCCACCACCAGATACGCCGCCTCCTTTTCGAGGGCTGCGAGCAGACGCGCGTCGTTCACGGCTTCGTCGAGCCGCCAGGTCTCCCCCGCCGACTCGATGCGGCTGAAACCCTTCCGTTGCAAGGCACCGAGCCGTTCTTTCCAGGAGCCGCCTTCCTTGCGCAACGGACACATCACCTGGAACCTTGTCCCCTCCGCGAAGGAAAGGGCAAAGCCCACGACGTCCTCTACCGTATGGCGTTTGACTTCTTCGCCCGACACGGGTGAAACCGTCCGCCCGATGCGGGCAAACAGCAGACGCAGGTATTCGTATATTTCGGTGGACGTCCCCACCGTCGACCGGCCGTTGCGGTTGATGACCTTCTGCTCGATGGCGATGGTCGGCGGAATGTTGCGGATGAAATCGACTTCGGGCTTCTGCATCCGGCCCAGGAACTGCCGTGCATAGGCCGACAGGCTCTCCACGTAGCGGCGCTGGCCTTCCGCATAGAGGGTATCGAAAGCCAGCGACGACTTGCCGCTGCCCGACAGGCCGGTGATGACCGTCAGCGAACCCAGCGGTATTTTCACCCGGACGTTTTTCAGGTTGTTGACCCGGGCACCCTCAATCTCTATATATTTCATCTGGCCGGTTTTGGGTTGACATTCAGCGGATGCCGAGCATTTGGCGCGCCTCGTCGGGCGTGGCCGGTTCGCAGCCCATCATGCGGATCAGGGCCACGAGTTTCGTCACCAGTTCGGCATTGGTGGCGGCCCGCTTGCCCGGGGCATAATAAAAACTGTCTTCAAAGCCCACACGGACCGCGTTGGCGCCCATGCCGATGGCGCAGGCCAACATCGAGAAGTCGTCCATCTGGTCATGGTTGATGCCCCAGCTCGTGCCCGGTTCGGCCAACTGGCTCATGAAATACAGGTTGCGCCCCGTGGCCGAGAGGTTGCTCGAAGTGCCCTTGCCGACGCAGAAATTATAGTGAAGCGGGCGTTTGAGCACGCCTTCGTCGGCCAGTTTGGTGCAGGTCTCCACCATGCTCAGGTCGAAGAGTTCCATCTCAGGCACCACGTGGGTCTGCTTCATGCGTTCGCTCCAGTAGCGGATGTCGGGCAGGGTGTTGATGTAAACCGATTCGCCGAAATTCACCGAGCCCATGTTGAGCGAAGCGATTTCCACGTCGGGCACGTCGAGGCAGACGCAGCGTTCGGCCAGGGTCAGCGACGACAGGCCGCCGGTGGAACCTTGGATGATGATGTCGCTGTGGGCGTGGATCATGTCGATGGTCTGCTGGAAGACCTTCAGGTCGAAGGTCTGTTCGCCTTTCAGGTCGCGGGTGTGGAGGTGGACCATGCAGGCGCCGGCCTCAGCGCAGGCCAGCACGTCTTCGGTGATTTCTTCCGGGGTGAGCGGATTTTTGCATTCGGCGGGAATTTCCTTCCCTACGTGGCAGACGGGCGCCACCGTAACGATGATTTTTCTATTCATGGGTTCTTAAGCTTTCAATTTATGGTAAACTTCGGCCAGGGCGCTTTCCGTGCCCACGTTGCCGGGAAAAATGACGTAAGGAAGGTCTTCTACGGACGAAGCGGCGGAGGTGCGGATGCAGGGGACGCCCGAAAGGATCTGGCCCATCACGGTCGCCGTCTTCACCTCCAGGCCTTTGGTCAGGATGTCGTGCGAAGTGATGCCGCCCTTGGCGATCAGGCAGAGCGGGCGCAGGGGCAGGCGGCGCACCGTCTCCACCAGGAAATCGGAGACTTGTTGCCCCAGCCGCTGCCGCGCATCGGCGTCATCCAGACGGATTTCGCGGCGGGAGGTATAGACCACCGGCGTCTTGCCCCTTTTCACGGCCGATGCGATCTGTGCCTCGATGTCGTCCAAGAGGGTGCAGGCGGAGGGTTTATGGCCGTCCGGAGCGGTGCGGCCGACGGGTTCGAGGCTGTCCGTAGCGGTGCAGGGGGAGGGTTCGAGACTGTCCGTAGCGGTGCAGGTGGAGGGTTCGAGACTGTCCAAGACGGCCTGGACGTCCACTTCGATGCCTTCCGTTCCCTCGCAGGCGAGCAATTGCTGCAGTTGGGCCGTGGTCTTCTTCACGTGGCTGCCCACGATGAAAAGCGGCTGTGCATCGGCCGCCGACGTCGTGCCGAGAAAATCGTTGCGGCTGAGCAAGGGCCTGTCGGGCAGGCCGCCGAGCGCCTTGGGCAGCGACGAAGAACTGCGCATCACGGTCACGCCGTCAAAGTCCTCCAACGCCTCGAGCAACATCAGCGCAAAACGCTGCAAATCTTCGTAGTCAACCGCATCGACCGAGAGAAAGAGTTTGTCGCCGACCGACGCGCTGCTTGCAGCCGGATCGCTTGCAAGCGCATGGTCTGTTGTCACCTCGCTTGCAGCCGGATCGCTTGCAAGCGCATGGCCTGTTGTCACCTCGCTTGCAGCCGGATCGCTTGCAAGCGCATGGCCTGTTGTCACCTCGCTTGCAGCCGCTTCGCCGCTTGCGGCCGCTTCGTGAAGGGCTGCCGCGAGGGTTTCCGCATTGAACGGGAAGACTGTCTCCCCCGCCGCCAGCGAGCGGTAGTCCATATCGCTGCGTCCTGTTTTTTCTTCGATGTAGCCTTTCAGGTCGGAATGATGATAAGCGAAAACATTGTCGCGGGCGAATTCGGTTTCCGCCACCGGAATCAGTTTTTCGCCGTCAATGAGATAATGCACGCCGCCGCGGGTCACCCGCCCCACCTCGATGAAAGCCGGAATCAGGAAATTGACCGGAAAGACCGGCAGCCCCGCGTGGCGGAGTTCCCTTTTCATGACGTCGGTTTCCAGCGGATAATGCCCTCTGAGGGTGGAATCGCTCCGGCTGATGAACAACAAGCGGCACGGGCGGCCCAGCTCTTTCCAGACCTCCAGCACCGACCGGACGGCGTCGGCCGTGACCTTTTCGGCCTCAGCGCGCGTCATGGCCCGTGTGTTGGTCAGCACATAAAACATCGGCACGGAGTGGGCGAAGGCCCGACGAAGCGCGGCCGGGGTCCATTCGGTCAGCAGCAGGCAGCCGTGGACGGTCTGGATGCCCGTCGGGTCGTCGTCAAAGACCACCAGACGCAGCTGCTGACGCTGCAAAGTCTCCGCAATGCGCTTTCTTAAAGTTTCGTTCAACGGCATGGTTTGCGATGGATTTTCGCTCAGGGGCGGGGTTTGCGATGGATTTTCGTTCAGAGGTGTAGTTCGCGATGAATTTCGTTCAGGGGCGTGGTTTGCGATGGACAACAGGTTTTCCCTCAGGCCGGTTCAGCGGGCGATGAAGGCTTCGACGTCGTCCGCGTGATAAGGAATGATCCGCTCGCCCAACACCCGGCAGCCGGTTTCGCCGATCAAGAGGTCGTCTTCTATGCGGATGCCGCCGAAATCGCGGTATTCCTCCAATTTGTCATAGTTGATGAACTCCTTGTGGAGCCCCTGGCCGCGCCAACGGTCAATCAAAGCCGGGATGAAATAGATGCCCGGTTCGTCGGTCATCACCCATCCGGGCTGCAAGCGGCGGCCGCAGCGCAGGCAATCAGTCCCGAACTGGTCAGAGGGCCTCACCTCGTCATCGAAGCCGACGTAGATCTGTCCGAGGCCTTCCATATCGTGCACGTCCATACCCATCATATGGCCCAGACCGTGCTGCAGGAACATGGCGTGGGCACCGGCGCTGACGGCGTCTTCGGTATTGCCCTTCATCAGGCCGAGGTCTTTCAGGCGGTCGGTCATCAGGCGGCAGATGTCGAGGTGCATGTCGAGCCACTTTTTGCCGGGCGCGGCTTTTTCAATCGTCAAATCGTGACAGGCTTCCACGATGGAATAAATATCGCGTTGGCGGGCCGTGAATCGGCCGCTGACGGGGGTCACGCGGGTGTGGTCGGAGCAATAGTGGCCCGTCGTTTCCACACCGGCGTCACAAAGCAGCAGGCGGCCGCTTTCCAAGGGACGGTCAGACGGGCCGCCGTGGAAGATTTCGCCGTGCATGGTCACGATGGAGTTGAAGGAAACTTTCGTCCCTTTTCCGCAGGCGATGCCTTCCAGCACGCCGGCGATGGCGCGCTCGGTCACGCCGGGGCGGCAGTTCTTCATCGCCGCGGTGTGCATTTCATAACCGATGGCGATGGCTTTTTCGATTTCCGCCACTTCTTCGGCCGACTTGACCGCCCGCATATCCACGACGGCTTTGATGAAGGCGACCGACGCGTTTTCGCGCACTTTGAGCGGGTGTATGCCCAGCAGGTCACCTATTTGAATCATCAGGTCGTGGCGGCACGGGGGCAGGTAATGGATGGGCTGGCCGTTGCGACGCGCGCCGTCGACGAGGGTTTTCAGATACGACATCGGGGCCGAATGGGCTATGCCCGCCTCCGCGGCCAGGTCACTGACCGAAGGAACGAAGCCTGTCCAGATGATGTCTTCTATGTCGATGTCGTCGCCGATGAGGTATTCCCGGTCGTTGTCGATGTCGATGACGCCGACCAAGCCGTCACGCTCCTGGGCAAAATAATACAGGAAGGAGCTGTCCTGACGGAAGGCATAGGCGTTGGCCGGATAGTTGGCGGGGGCATCGTTGTGGCCGAAAATCAGCAACAGGCCGCTGCCCAAGCGTTCTTTGAGCCCGGCGCGGCGCTGCACGTAAGTTGAAGCGGGGAAAAGCATATTTAAAAGGTGTTGTATTTAAGAAGTGCGGTTTTGGCGGTTGAGGTGCCGGCTTGGCGGTCTTGGCGGTTGAAGTGCTATCGGTGAGGTTGAGGTGCTGGCTTGGCGGTCTTGGCGGTTGAGGGTTTACAAGGCGAAGGTACGGCTTTTCCCGCAACATTTCAAGAGCACGCGATTATTCAAGGACACACGATTATTCAAGAACACGCGGCTTTTCAAAAAGAAAGAGGATGGCTGAACAATGCCAGTCATCCCCTTCGTTTGAATTTTCTATACAAATCAGTTGTTGGCTGCCTTCATGACCCAAGTCTTGATGACGCCTTTACTTTCGCCGTCCACAAACTTGGACAGCTTGCACGTACCCCAAATCGCATCGTTGTCATATTTGGCAACCACGGCGTCGAAAGCGGCAATCACCTTGCTGTCATTGGCTTCCGTGCCCGACAGAGAATTGATGACTTCCTGGATGTCATTGGCGAAAGCATTGTGCTTGGCCTGATCGTAATAGCCGTAATCTTCCTGCGTTGCGAATTGATACTGAACATTCTCAGTAATTGTCACACACGAACTGACCGTCAAGAGCATGCAAACGGCCGCTGCCATAATGGCAAAAAACTTCTTCCTTTTTGTTTGATTTAAGTGGTTGATTGTTTTCGGCCGCAAAGATACATCATTTCTTCACATCTTCCAAAAAAACTGCTTCGGCTGTAGATCGAGGCGCACAGGATGTTTTCCAATCTCGATGCACGAAACCCCCAAACCGTGCATCGAGAATGACCGACCAACGGGCAGCAACAAAAGGTACCCCGCCCGAAGGGCCTGTAGCCGGGGCACCTCCACAGCCCGACAAATCTCGATGCACGAAAACACCAAACCGTGCATCGAGATTGAGCGAC
>R18__coassemble_1491_pt1 | contig 27757 bp, 15 predicted proteins | sample R18__metabat2_low_PE_032 | metagenome-assembled genome bin R18
TCCAGTACTTGGCAAAGAGGCCGAGGATACCTTCAATGATACCGCCCACAATCACGGCGCCCATCAAGGTGCCGAGTCCCTGCGTGGTGCCGATGAAGATGGCCACGGACAGGAAGGTGAAGCTGATGCCCATCACGATGGGGAGTTTGGCGCCAATCTTCCAAAGCGGGAAGAGCTGGATGAAGGTACCGATACCGGCCATGATCATCGCGTTTTGCACGAGGCTGGCCGAGAGGCCCTGCTCGATGCCGCAGACATTGGCCAGAATGATGATGGGGGTGATGTTCGAAACGAACATCGCGAGGACGTGCTGGAGTCCGAAGGGGATGGCCTGTCTTACAGGAACACGACCGTCAAGTTGATAAAGAGCGTTGGAACTTTCCATATAATTGAAATTTAGGTGATTAATTCCTGAAAGTGATGGTGCCGGCGGCGTCCATCGATTCGACGATGGCGATGGACTCGAGCTGGTATCCCTTGGAGCGGATCTGATCTCCGCCGCTCTGGAACCCCTTCTCGATGGCGATGCCGATGCCCTGCACGGTTGCGCCGGCCTGCTCGACTATGCTGCAAAGGGCGAGGGCCGCCGACCCCTGAGCGAGGAAATCGTCGATGATGAGCACTTTGTCGTCGGGACTCAGATATTTGGCGGACACGAACACGGTGTTTTCGCACTTGTGCGTGAACGAATAGGATTTGGCTGAAATCTTGGAGTCGTCGACGTTGGCGCTGGGCGACTTCTTGGCGAAGAGCACGGGTACGTCGAAGTACTGGGCCACCACGCAGGCGATGCCTATGCCGCTGGCCTCGATCGTGAGGATTTTGGTCACTTCCTTGGTGGAGAAGCGCTTGAGGAACTCCCTGCCGATGCGGTTGAGCAGTTGGATGTCGATCTGGTGGTTGAGGAAACTGTCCACCTTGAGAATGTTGCCCTCGCGGACCACTCCGTCACGGGCGATTCTTTCTTCCAGAAAATTCATGATTATGCGGGTTGGAATATTGAAGCCACAAATGTACTGAAAAAAAATCCGGGATATACAGCAATGCCGCGCAATATAACCTGATTTTTACAACAGAGGTTCCGATGGATTTCAAAACAGCTTCTTATCTTTGCCGGCGAAAAAAACAGAAACCATGAAACATTCCGCAAAAGAATGGCTGGCGGTGACCAGGTATTGGTCATTCCCGGTCTCGACGATGCCGGTGGTGGCAACGTTCGCTTATCTGCTGAGCCTCGGGATGGTGCCCGAAGGCCCCCGACCCATCATCTGCTTTGTCCTGGCGCTCATCGGTGTGGTGATTCTCCATTCCGCCGGCAACGTGATGAGCGACTACTTCGACTACAAGACGGGGGTGGACAACCCGGAGGCTTTCGCGGTGCCGAACCTGGTCTTCAAGAAATTCGAGCCGCGGGAATATCTGACTTTCAGCATCATACTGTTCGTGGTCGGTTGCGGCATCGGCCTGGCCCTGACGCTCGTCGCCGGCTGGAAGCTGCTTGCGATCGGCGGCATCGGCGTGGCGCTGACCGCCGCGTATTCCTTCCTTAAATACCACGCGCTGGGCGACCTCGACATCTTCATCATTTTCTCCGTACTCATCATGCTGGGAACCGGCTTTGTCGTGACGGGAGAAATCGTTCCGCAGGTGCTGGTGCTGGCGCTGCCGGTGGGCATCATCACCGTCTCGGTGCTCCACGCCAACAACACCGTCGACATCGTCTCCGACGGCCATGCCGGGATGAAGTCGTTTGCGATGTTGTTGGGCGGCAAGGTCTCTTCGAAGCTTTATATGGTCTATATGTGCGTGCCGTTCGTCAGCATCGCAGTGGCCGTGGCGGCCGGCTGGCTCTCGCCTTTCGCGCTGGTCTCATTCATAGCCGCCGTCCCCGCGTGGAAAAACCTCAAAGCAGCCTCTCACTTTGACGAGCAGGGCATAGAGACGATGTCCGGCCTGGACCAAGCCTCCGCGAAACTCCAGCTTGTTTTCTCCCTCCTGCTCTCTGCCGGACTCATAGCCGGCGCGATCATATGACCCCCCGCCGCCTGACAGCCTCCATCGCCACCGCCGCGGCCTTGTGGTTTCTGATGTTCAGTCCCTGGACCTCCGGCGCCCTGAATTTCTGGCTGGAGATGAGCCTCGCGGCCTGCATCCTGACGGCGCTGGCACTGAAAGGCACCAAAGGCGCCATCCTGAAAGACCTCAAATGCGAACGGCCGCTGCTGCAGCTTCTGCTCGGCATAGGCATCGCCTTCGCGCTGTGGGGCATATTCTGGGTCGGCGACCGACTCTCTTCGCGGATTTTCGATTTCGCCCGGGACCAGGTGGACAACGTCTATTCGATGAAGCAGGGCCTGCCGACCCCGGTCATAGCCCTGCTCCTTTTGTTGGTCATCGGCCCCGCCGAGGAACTCTTCTGGCGCGGCTTCGTTCAAAAGCAAATGGAGTTGCGAATCAGAGACCGGCGTTTTCCAAAAGACCACGCCTTCCTCATAACCACACTGGTCTACGCCCTCGTGCACATCTGGTCGCTGAACTTCATGCTGGTGATGGCCGCGCTCGTGGCCGGGGCCGTCTGGGGCTTCATTTACCGCCTGCAACCGAAGTTCCTCCCCGCCCTCATCGTCAGCCACGCCCTCTGGGACGCCTTGGTCTTCGTCATCCTGCCGATATAAGCCCGTATTTACTGACCGTACACCGGCCGGATGAGGAGCGCGTCTTTGCGGAAGTCGGTCCTCATCGACACATCGTCGGAAGGATCATCATCGGGCGGTGTGAGCAAGAGCGAATGCGCCACCGCGTAATGGCTGTCGGAAGCCACCGACGCTGTCCAGTACTTGCTGCCGGATACAGCATCAACAGGGATGTAGATGCACTTGTCGGTATAGCCCTCACTTTTGCCGGTCACCTTGTAGGCAACCCTGTCCGCATCGTATGCCCACTCGCACTCGTCCATCAGTTCCCGCACTTCCGCCTCCGTAGGCAACCTCCAGCCGCTCCCCCATATCGCCGCAGCCGCGTCGTCGGCCGGCCAGAGGGCGGCCTCGCCATCCGTCCCATTGTATCGGGTCACAAAAGAGGATGTTATCGACGTGTGTTCACTGCCGTCACCGAACGCGTAATTGGCCCAGTCACAGCCGTATTTCGGTGTCGTCTCTCCCCAAGCGAAAGAAAGCCCCAAGTCCATCGGTGCCACTGCGCCGAGGTTCATCGTTGCCCACTTGACAGAAAGGCCGAGATCGACATACCTCGACGTCGTCGGAGCCGTTGACGGACAGGAGCCGGAGATATCGTGATACTGACTCCTCATCAATGTGAACTCTTCGATATTGGTTCCACCGATCTGTGCATGTTCGGTGAAATAGCCCACATAAAAGCCCTTGAGCGTCTGCGGGAGGAGGGCGATATAGTAAGTCGTATGGGCCTTGATGTCACCGACCAGCATCACACGGTCAGCCGTCGACGAGCCCGTCGGCACAAACGCCCGGGCGGCCGGGGCCAAAGTACCCCGGCAGGCCAAAGCTTCGCCCGTCAGCGAGCGGACAAGGATCGACCGGCAGTCAAACTTGGGGGTAACCGCCGCATAACTGCAAACGTTCTTGAAGGAAAAAACATCATCCGTCGCCTCCGATTCGGCTACCAGCAGCGCAGCCTCGGGGTCAAACGAACCGGCCGCGGCCATCTGAATCTGAGGGATGCTCACGTTGGCGATGCCGTCGGCCGAATACCTCGCGGCACTTTGATGGGGATAGAGGGCCCAATAGTTATCAAGGGCTTCACCGGCCGTCCCCGTGAACGTGCCCTCAGTCTCCCCCGCCCCTGACGAAAGCGTAAACTTGGCGCACCCGGCATCACCGTCAACCGTCTGATACACCACACTGATTTCATCGTCCGTCGACCAAAGCACCGTTTTATCCGTTCCGGCACCGTCGCCGATGCAGGTCCGTGTTCCGACGCCTTCTTGAACAGCCGTGAACGTCATCTGCCGCGATGGCGCAGGCACGCCGGTCCCTCGCTCACAGGAGAGGCCCAGCAACAGCACACATATGCTGAGGGTGATGGTTTTATTCATCATAGGACCAATGGTCTGAGGGTTGATTACCTGCGCCCAGTCTTTCATTTCCACTGCCCGACAAGAGGCCAAGCGGGGCATGCAAAAGGCAGATTTTGATGGCCGGAGCAATATATGTGGGTTTCTTGTCCATATAGATGATTCGATTCGTTATCCGTGACGGCTCTGTTATTTGATCAGTTGTTTTTGGCCTTGGCTGACGACGATCTGCGGAGCCGCCGCGCCCTGCGAGCGGAGCGCGTCGGAAGGAAGGCCACGTCCGTGGAGGTCGTAATACACAGCTTCTTCGGCAGGCGTGAAGTCGATGAGATAAGGACGGGCGAGCGTGCCGGCCGTCTCATTTCCGTTGCAGTCGATGTATCCGGCGGACATGCCCACGACTTTTCCGTCACGCACGAGCGCGAAACGGACAGGATCGCCGTCTTCCGCATTGACCGAGATGAAGAAGCGTTCCTCACCCGACTTCAAGACGGTCCGTCCGGCGCTGCCCGCACACAGACGCCCGGCCACCGCCATCACGACATCTCCTTCCTCATACTGAGCCGAGTCTTTCAAGGCGGCGATGACCGGCATGTTCGATGAGGCCGAAAGGGCAGGCTGAGCGTCGGGCGATGAAAATCCAACGACGTCGGGCGCAGCATCGGAGCTCAAAGCGCCGCTCTGCCTCGTTCCGCCGACGCCCTGATAACTGATCTCGCAAGCCTCGCCGGAGTGATAGAGGTAGTAGCCCACACCGGGCTGCATCACCTTGAGTGAACCGACCCAGCCATCAGCCGTAGCCACGGCGAACTGGTCGTGACTCTTCACATAATCACCCACCTTCGCCTTCGACTCCGGTGACTGGTACGGGAAGGGATAGTCGGCCAGCGCATCAGAGATGGACAGCGAGGTCTCGAGCAGATAAGGCAAAGCGCTCCAACCGCCGGCCGCAATCGGCACACTGAGCTGGTCGTCGGTCAGTTTCCTGCCCGACACTTTCACCGTCATGTCCTCGTTGCAATAAATCTGGTAGATATTCAAACAGCTGACCGGAATCTTCGATATGCTGCCCGTCCAAGCCTGTTTTTCAGCATCGTAGATGCCGAAGCCCTTGTTGATGACCTTGATGACGTCGCCGTCAGAGAAGTCGGTCACATCCTGGAAGAGCATCGACGCATCCGAAGCCAGAGGATCGAGACATAGCGACACCCAGTTCCATCCTTCTTCCAAAGCGATTTCCTGAATGCCGTAATCCGACACATGGAACTTGACAATCTCATCACTGCTATGGCCCAGGAGCGTATTGTTGTGGAATCGGATGGTGTCAGGCACAAGAATGCTGATGGTGCCCGAATGAGCCTCCCAAAGCCGGAACTCGAGGAGTTTGCCTTCCAAATCGGCGTTGCCCCGGATATTGAGGTACACGTTCGAATCGGCGCCCTTGCCTGTGGTTCCGCTCCGTTCGATATGGGCCGTTCCCAGGCACACGCCGTTGTAGAACACGCCCACGAAGTCGTTCGGGTCGTTGGCCACCACCTGCGTGCCATACTGGTCGCAGATGTATACCTGTCCGATGACATTCATCGACTGATTGTACTGTTTGTCCTTGGTCGCCGTCCACTCGGGCTGCTGAGCCACCACATCGAGATTGATGATGAGCGGAGAAACCAGCCCCGTCTCATCCTCGAGATAAACCGTGGTGGCGTATTGTCCCGGCGCCAGGCCTTCCTGGACCGTCATGTCCACGCGGCCGTCACCCAGCGCATCGGTCGAGCCCATCGTATCGTAGAGGGTCAGCCAATGGCAATATTTCTCAAGGGTATATGAGACCGTCTTGGCGCTCTTGTTCTGCCAAGCGGCGCTGATCGTGGCCGATTCACCATAATTGACCGTCACGTCGAGATGACGCTCGTCCCAGACCAACACGTTCTGGTCGACGTAGACCGTCCACATCTGCGACCGGCTCATCGAATTGCCGGCATTGTCTTCCACGCCGCGGACCGTGATGTTCACCAGGCGGTGGTTGATGTCCTTGGCCGATTCGTTGAGATTGATCTGCAATTCGTTGTCGGTGCTGGTCCAGGAGAAATCGAGGTTCGATATGCCCGCATTCGACATCACGGGCGCATACCACCGGTCATCCTGCATACTGGCCGGAACTTCGTCGAACATATCATACACAGCCGTTTTCCCGGCGGAAGTATAGACCATGTTATACGGGCAGAACCCCACATACATGGTGCTCTGGTCGTTCTGCAAATCCCGCTCGAAGGGCAAATATATCTGCAAGTCCATCTCCTTGCCCGTCAGCGCCAAACCGCAGTATTTACTGATGTATGCGGCCGGCAGCGCCTTGTGGAAGAAGGCGATTTGGTCGATATTGCCATAGAAGCCTTCTCCGCCGAGCGACACCAGGTCGATGGCCAGTCCCTCCGCCTCCGCGGCCTTGAATGCTTCCACGCATTGGCCGTCGAGGTAAACGGCCGCCGCATTCTCGGCATGGCTCACGGTGACGGTCACCTGATGCCACTCACGGCTGAGCGTGCTCAAGGAAGCGATTTCATGCTCATTGCCCTTGGTCATCCACACCAACTGTCCGTCCTTGTAGCCCAACCAGAACTTGTTATAGCCCTGTCCGGCCAAATCGGAACTGCCGAACGAGAATACCCCGGCCGGCTGAGCCGCCACTTCGCGCGTATACAGCCAGAACGAGAGGGTATAGTCGGCCGTCGAATCACGCTGGAACTTGGCATATTCGTTGTTTTTGGTATAGGTCAGCGAAATGGGTCGGCCCTCCAGCCGGAGCGAGTAGCCGCCGGGGATGCTCCACTCCGCGCCGACAAGCGTGAGGTCGGCTCCGTTGACTTCGTCGCCGGCGCTGAGGCCCATCCCTTCCGTCATGGGCCAATAAGCGATCAGTCCTTTTTCGTTGTCGGAGAGACGTTTGCCGTATTTGTTCGCTATTTCATACGAATTGAGCGCCTTGCCCCACAGACGGACGTCGGCCATCTTGCCGCTGAAGCCCTTTCCGAGGAGTATCGGTCCGTATGCGGATATGATGGGTTTGCAAGCGGTGGCCGCGTCGCCTGTCATCGCCTGTCCTTGCACCGACCCCAGCATCTTGTCACCCACGAAGAAGACCAACAGGCTGTCGGTATAGTCGTAAGTGAAGCCCACGTGGGTCATGGCGCCCGTGAGATTGAGATTGTACTGCGCAAGCGGCTCAGAAAGGAAGACGCCTACTTGCTCATTGTCCAGTTTCAAGGCCAGCCGGTCGTACTCGGGGCTGTACCCGAACGACATGCCGTCGTAATCTTCGCCCGACGCTTCGATGGTCAGGAAAGTCTGTCCGGCCGTGACGTTTTCATCCAGTCTGAGCATCATGTCGACGGTGAAGCTGCGGCCGGTGAGGTTGCGTTTCACTTCCGTCCGGGCATAAGAAGACGCCTCTCCGCTGAAGCGCAGGGCGGTGCTGTAGTCCATGGTGTAGTTGTTGGTGTATCCCTGCACCTGGAAATTGGCCGTTTTGTTGAGGTAGTTGTAGGCGATGGGCTCACTGAACGGCAGGGAAATCACATCCTCCGGCGTGAGCACGCCGCTCACCGGCTTCGGCTTGCCGAACACTTCGGGTTTCCGGGTATCCTTCAGACCGCTCGAGATATTGGATGAAGCGGTGACATAGCCCGTTCCCAAACGGCAGAAACTGACGGCGCGCAGATCGTAGTTCATCTCCATCGGGTCGGTCTCACCATAGAATTTGAAACCTCTGATGCTGCCCGAGGTGATGGAGTCCTTCACGCCCGTAGCGGCCCGGTAGAGGGAGTCGTTGACGTAGTAACTGCAGAGGTTCACCCATTGGCTTTCGCCCTCGGTCGATTTCTTGTACTGGAGTTCGATGTGGTCGAAATTCTCGTAGTTGACGTCATATCCGTTCACCTCGATGGGAATATAGTAGCCCTTTTCGTCGAAGTCGGAGAGCGTGTTCATCACCCACTTGTCGGCAGGCGTCACCATTTTCAGCGGTGTGGATTCCGGCAGGAAGTGAACGCTGAAGGAGGCCTTGTCGACGAGGGTGCCCTGGGCGAAGTTGAGGGTGAGGTTGTCGAAGTCGTAACCCGTGCCCCGCTCCACCTCGATGGTCTTGGTCATGGTCTTGCCCGGCGCCAGTTTCAGGGAGATATCCTCGACGAGGGGATGCCCGTCCACGTATATCTTCGCGCCGTTCGGATTGCTCTTGGCATCAAGCCGGAGCGTGAACGACGACGGCGCAATGTCCGTCACATGCTCCGACACCTCCGTTTCATTGGCCAGTTGTATGGAGAACACGGCTTTCTCCGATTTCGGCACGTTGCTGACCACCGGGTTGGCGATGGTGATCTGCGGATTGTCTATTTTCAGCATCCTCGCACTGAGCGGGAAGGGTTTCTTGGTGGCCGGATCGACATAGATGCGTGTGGAGTCAGGTTCCAGCCAGGGATTCCGGCGGGCACCGGCTCTGGGGTAGAAGATATAGTCGTGGGTCCGGACGTCGTCGGCCACGCCGGTGATATCGGAATTTTCGTCAAGAGTGTTGATGTAGGTCCATTCCGCCTCCAAAGCGTCAGTGACCGCCGCCACCCGGTATACGTCCATCTCGGCATAACCGTTGTCGTTGATGCTGAGTTCGTAGCCTGAGCCGGTGGCATAGACGGTGTAGCCCGAGGCAGAGGAACTGGTGGAACTGTTGAAATTGTATGAGATGGATAATGCGCCCAGGAATCCTCCCGCTTTGAATTCCGACTCCGAGCCTTGGGGACTGGTTTTGGGCTGTCGCGTCGCATATTGGGTTGACACATATTTATCCACGTCTGATTGCACTGTCGCTTTATCAGCATCTGCAAGATGATCCCAATCTGTACCTTTCAAGCGATTTGCATCATCATAGCCGTCCCTGATGACATTCCACGCGGCCGACTGGGCCTCTTTTTTACTGACCCAGTTTTCTTCTCCCCTGGCACCGGTATTATACTGTAGATCTTTGCTGTGTCCTTTTTGTCCGTTTCCGGATGCCCCTAAAGAGCCCGTGACGTTTTTAGAGCCTTCTATGGTCTGATCGACACAATATGATGAAGCAGACTCGGTGTAGCTTATCTTGCTGCCCGCGATGCTGTAACTCTTGAACGGAGTCTGTCCGCTGCCTTCGCGGATATATGACACTTTGGTCTTCTCATTGTCGAGGACCACCTGTTTCCAATGGTTGATCGACTGCTGAAGGAGAAGGGCATCAAGCACTTCGGTCTTGTCGGTTTCCGGTGAGCAGAATCCGATGACATCATCCTCTATAAGCCCGCCTTTCTTCTCTTTGTAATAATAGGTGATATGGTTGGTTGTATTGGCCATCGCCTGCGCTGACAGGGAGTCACCATCGAGCACCATCTGCGCCAATTGGGTCCGCAGATTGGGAATCAAAGTGCCGAGGATGTGTTTCTGGCTGTAGGCGAAGGTGCTGCTGATGTTGTAAGGCGACACGGCGAGCGCATCTCCGATGACGATATAGTAGACAGCGTTTCCCCGGCTGCATTTCTTCACCACTTTCAAATCGCCCGACGCCACGGCCGCCTGCATGTCATCGTAGAGCAGGGAGTCGATGATGGCGAACGCCCTGTTTTTGGTGATGACGGCAGAAGTGGTGTATCCGATATATACGTCCGACATGGCTCCTTCGTCGTAGGTGCTGCTGCTGGTGGCGATTTTCTCACTGAGCGTCATCGAGTAAGAGGCCGTCTTCTTTTCCGTTTCGTTTTTGGTGGGTATGGTCACAGCACCATTGGCGGTTGCCTTGAATTCAGAGCCTGTCGCCACAAACTGTCCGATATACCATTTATAGTAGCCTCCGACCGACGCGCTCAATTGGAGGGACTCCGCATCGACATCGGTGTAATTGTATGACCAGCTGTAAGTAGTGCCTGCAGAACGATAGGCGTAACTGTTGGTTCCGTAAGGGTCACGCACAATGTCGACCACGTCTACACCCCCATAGGCTATGTCCAGGAGGTCCTGACCTTCCTCCTTCACGCCGAGCACATAGGCTTTCAGGGTATCTGATGAGTAGTAATAGCCGTTTTTCTCCGCCTGCATGACCAGGCTGCGGGTTCCCTTCTCGGCCCCTATGGTGTAAGTGGGGTTGTCGACGTGGATGGTGACCACACACTCGCCGTTTTCGTCCATCGCTGTCTGCACGTGCTTGGTCGCTTGATCCATACCGTTGTAAACGGTCAGGGTGCAATGGGGCACGGGAACAGACTCCGCTTTGGTGGCGAAGTCGTTGTTGTAGTAATAGTCTTCGCTTACGCTGACCTTGAACTTATAGTCCTTGCCTGCGCTGCTCACCACTGAATTCGACGGCATCGAAGAGAACACGGGATAGTCGAAGATGGGTTGGCCGCCGCTATAGAGCGGGATGGTGTAAGTATAACCGTCGTAGAGGGACGACTGCTTGACCGTCTTCTCACCGAAGTAGTCCGCGAGCATTCCGTTGGAATCGTACTGCTGGAAATGCACCGTCGCCGCATTGTGATAGACCTTTTTGAACTGAGCCTGACAGGTCGTGGAAAGTTTCCGGCTGATGTTCTTCTTTTCATCCACGACCTGGGTAGCGGAGAGCGTGATGAGGGTGTCGGTAGACAGGGTGAGGTCGAGCACCTGGAAGCCTTCGCCTTCAGCAAAAAGAGAGGCGTAGCCTTCGGCCGACAAGGCGGTGATCTTGTATTTTGTAGGGAAGAGGTCGATGGCGAATTCTCCGGTCTTGATATCCGGCCATAACTCCACGCGTTTTTTGTGATAGGCGACATAGGTGGTGTCGATGGTCAGCGTGTCAGCGCCTTCCACGGCCACTGTCTGGCAGTAGAAAGCATCGCGGTCGGTGTTATCCGGGTCTTCGCGGTTGTAGACCAACCATGAGGTGTTGTCGCCCTCGAGGCTCATCACCATATAGAGGTTGCCGCCGAGGTTGTTGTGACTGAGCCCCATACCCAATTCCTTGCTGCCTTCCACGTCACCGCCGGCCAGGCGGCCCACCAGCCGCACCGTGGTCTGGTCCCAAAGGGTAAGTCCGTTGTAACTCTTGAGCGGCGTGAACTTGATCTGGTCGGCTTTGTCACCGCCCTTCACATACCCTCCGTCTTTGAATGTATGGTTCTTACGGACAGCCTGGATGGTCGTTTCTATGCCTCTGGGCACACTGAAGGAGAATGCACCGCTTTGGTCGGTCTGAATCGGTTTTCCGTGAGCGTCGGTGACGGTCATGCCGTTGACCAGGAATTCCACATACCTCGACGGCACGGTGCTGCCTTCAAAATAGACGTTACCGCTGATGCGGACGGTGTCGTTGCAGGTGAAATCGACCTGGGTGTATTGCGGATGGGCACTGCTCATCGTGACGGATGCAGCCCCTTTCACGCCGGCATAGTTGATCAGTTCGGCACCCGTGCCCTCTACCTGGAGTTTGTATTCCGATGCCTGAGCGGAGAAAGGTATACTGTCAAGCAGATAGGTGCCGTCGTCGTTGACGTCGTAGACCCGTTCGAAACCATCATCAGAATAGCCCTTGAGCAGAAGATTGCCTTGATACATCACATCCGGCACGGAGAGTCCCGCCGCTCTGGTCAGACGTATCTTCAGCTTGGCCGGCATTCCGGCACCGTTGCCCATCTGCACTTTTCCTTCTATGCTGCCGTAATAACCGCCGGCGCCCGCCACCTCCACAGAGGAGGTATAGGTCCGGCCGCGGTAAGAGCCGTAGGAAGTGAGGGTGTATTCGTGGAGCTCACCCGGCCGGGCGTCTTCCACGGCCGAACCCGACGAAGCCTGCGGAACGATTTCCTTCGTGTCTTTATTGCTCACGACCACGCTGTCCGAGATGCCTTCGTTGAGGGCCCAAGTCACCACGACCTTGCCCGGATATTCGCCCGCGCTGGCCTTCACGTCATAGAGGGACGAGAGCGATTCGTAACGGTAGACGTCGCTTTGCGGAATGCCCACATATCCGTTCATGCCCACGCACGTAGGATAGGCACTCTTTCCGGCATCCACCTTGGCCTCGTAATAATAAGAGGTGTAAGGCAGGGTCTGCCGGTCGTTGAACCGGGCGTAGTAGTACCCGCCTTCGGCATCCCATTTCACGTCTTTACCGGCAATGGTGAAACTGGTCTCCGCCTCGTCCTCGCCTTCGTAGTGATCGGACGCCGGACTGTAGCGGTGGATGATGACGTTGGCATTCGTATCCCAAGTGAACAGACGGTGAGCAAGATGGTGTTGCTCGGCCAACTTTTTGAGGGCATCCGCCTCATACTTGTCGCCCAATTCCCATGGATAGGGGTTGGCCAGTTTCACGGTGACGGTCACCTTGTTGTCCTGGCTGTAGGTGAGCGAAGAGTCGGCCCGCACTTCCGTCACCGTGGGGATGGTGGTCGTGAGCGGCACTTTCCACTGCGCTTCGTACTTGTCGGTCCGGCCCCAGTAGGAATGCACGACGGCTCTCGTGGCCAGATAATACATATACCGCTTGGGGATGCGGTATTGCAGCAACTGGGTGACGTCGCTGATGAAACGGGTGTGGCGCTTCTCCAGTTTCAGATAGCGTTCCGGTCTCTGCCCGTCATTGAATTCGTATTTGCTTGAGGTATTATTGTAATAACCCACATTTTCGCTGTCATCCTTCTGATCACTCAACTCCAACCCAGCCAAAGCAAGAAACTCCGTCTCTCCCGAAGTGCCGAAAGACTGTTTGTTTTGCTCTTGGTGTAAATCAGCCAGCAGGAAGAATAATTCGACAGGTTTCCTGCTTGTGCGGAACGATTACCACTTCCTTTCATGGTCACATTTGCCCAATTGCCCGGCGTATTCTGACCTTCACTATTCGGGCGGAACACCTGAATGTCCGTGATGGCATCATCGAGGTTGGCCGATGTCTTATATCCTAAGGCAAGGACCAAATCCTTACTGTATGCATCGTTGAGCAACAGGCAGTTCGGATATCCCTCACTCTTAAGGTTTGCGAATGCTTCTTCTTTGGTGCCGGCAATCCAGAGCATCAAATCGCTGACACATTCCTTGAGTTCACCTTCTACGCCTTCCCATCCATCGAAAAGACAGGTATCGCCTTCGGCTTCCACCGAGGTGGTGAGTGCGTCAGAGGAGGTGTCGATGGTGGTGAACCATCCGTATTGCTTGTTGTCGCTGTAGTTCTCGAATTCATCTACTGATTTCGATTCCACTACATTGAGGTCTTCGAAATCAGGAGTTTCAGAACGGTAGAGCACGAATTGGTCGCTCGTCATCAGGTCTTCGTCGTCAGGATTCGAGATGGCCCAGCTCAGGTAGGGGCTGAAGGTATATATGCCGCTGACGGAATCCACTTTTTCAGAGATGCACCGGGTGTCTTTCATCACGATGGAGTGGAATGCCTTCATCTCGAACGGTGCACCGACCACCGCAAACGTGGTGTCCTGAGCGCCCGACGAGGCGTCTGTACTCACTTGGTCCATATAGATCACAGCCACCATGGTGCGCGTGGAGTCACACGACTCCATCACCGGAGTGGCCGTGGTCGTGCCGCCTTCATCAAGCGCTTGAATCACGAATTTTTCACCGTTCCAGACAGCCAGCGCATACATCGTCTGCGCGGTGGTCACCATCGTCTGCTGCCAACCCGGGGAATCTCCGTCCATATATATGTAAGCATCCGAAACATTCACCATATTCATACCCGTAGGGGCATAACTGCTCCGGGCACTCACTTCCTTCTTGACCTTCAAGACATTGTCTCCGGAATAAGCATTATCGTTGATCATCCTGAACGTCATGACAGAGGCAGGGTCCCAGCCCTTCGGCATCATCCAAAGGATCGAAATGTATTTGTAGTCGCGCCGGTTGCCGCAGCAGGCATAGCTGACCACTTGATCGGTTGATCCGAAAGTCTCGTAGTTCACCATGTTGTAATCCCCGCTGGCCTGCGACACGGTGGCCGTCCATTCTTTCGAAAAATCGAAGTTGCCCGATGCCGACTGGATGTCGGAAACTTCAAAGAGCTTGTGCGAGGTGTTTTGGTTGTCGATGTAAACGATTTGACCGGCGCTTTTGCCCTTCTTCGAAAAAACGTTCACAATGCCATTCGATTTGGTGGCCACCGGCACGTTGAACTGATAAAGACGGCCGCCGTGATGAATCACTTCGAAATGGGCATCGAGGATATCGCTCTTGGCGTCGTAGGTGGTGGTGGTATACCACAGGTAGATATCCTCTCCGCCCGCATCCTCGTTGAGTTCAGCCAATTCGTTGTTATGAAAACCATTATACTTGCGGACGCCTTTCAGCCCGTTTTTCTTGCTGTTGCGCGATGTCTCGAGATGGCCGATGCAACTGCCGCGGCTCTGATTCGACTTGGAGTAATAAAGAAACAGATAATCACCGCCGGCATCCTCATTGAGGTCACCGCTGCCGCTCAGACGGGTGATGGGGTGGAATTCCCAGTTGTTTGACAATCCGCCGGAGTATTGGTCAAGATCGGTGACATATTTCGCCTTCACGGTGACGTTGTCGCCGGAACCGTTATACTGCTTGCCGTCAAAGACCATCAGGGCCGTGATGGCCTCGGTAAAGACGTCGGTCGTCTTATAACCCAAATAGACATATTTGCCGCCGGCATCCTCGTTGATGTCCTGATCGAGCACGGTATAGCCGTTGCTGGTCAATTTTTGTTTGGCGCTGGCCTCATTGCTTTCAGCGGCCACAGCCACTTCTTTGATATACTTTCCCGCATGAACCGGGCTGACGGACATCAAAACCGCCGATGCGAGCAAAAGAGCAAAAACCGTTTTTTTCATAACCGTTTCAAGATTTTTTTGACCCGCAAAAATACGTCGTTCTGTCCAAAAGGCGGATGCCATTCAGACAGAAAAAAACAACATTTACAAGGTGCAGATGCTTTAGAAATCCGGACTTATCCCTTACTTTTGCGGCATGTCAAAAAACAAAACCCTGCCGGTCCTCATTGCGCTGTGTCTGGCGCACCTCATCAACGACCTTTTGCAGTCGACGGTCACGGCCACCTATCCGCTCATCAAGGCCGACCTTGACCTGACGTTTGCCCAGATAGGTTCCATCACCTTCGTCTATCAGATCGCCGCTTCGGTCTTCCAGCCCCTGGTCGGCCTGTTCTTCGACAAACACCCCTTCCGCGGCAGCCTGGCCCTGGCCACGGCCTTCACCATGCTCGGCGTCATCGGTCTTTCCCTCGCCGGGAGTCTGCCGACCGTCTACCTGTCGGTTTTCGTAGTCGGCCTCGGCTCGTCGGTGCTGCACCCCGAAGCCTCCCGCATCGCATCGCTCGCTTCGGCCGGCCGTCGTGGGCTGGCGCAGTCGATTTTCCAGGTCGGGGGCAACTTCGGCGGTTCGGTCGGCCCGTTGCTCATTGCCCTGATCGTGTCTCCGGCCGGCCGACATCACCTTCTATGGTTCGTCCTGTTCTCGATGCTTTCCTTTGCGACCGTCAGCTACATCAGCCGATGGTTCCGCCGCTTCCTGGAAAGCGGCCGCAGCAGCAGCGTGACGACGGTCAACCGCACCCGCCCGCTCGGCCTGACGGCCACCGTGCTCACCGTCGTGCTCATCTGTGTGCTCATCATCTCCAAATACATCTATCTGGAAAGCATCCGCAGCTATTACACCTTCTATCTGATCGAGCGCTTCGGCATCAGCGTCAAAGCTTCGCAGCTGTGTCTGTTTGTCTTCCTCTTCGCCACGGCGGCCGGCACCCTGGTCGGCGGACCGGTGGGCGACCGCATCGGCCGCAAATGGGTCATCCTGCTGTCGATTCTCGGCACCGCCCCCTTCAGCCTGCTGATGCCTTCGGCGGGCTTCGCCGGCACGCTGGTGCTGGGCTTCTGCTCCGGTTTCATGATTTCCTCGGCCTTCCCCGCCATTCTGCTCTATGCACAGGAGTTGCTGCCCGGCCGTCTGGGACTGGTTTCCGGCCTGTTCTTCGGCTTTGCGTTCGGCGTGGGCGGCATCGCCTCGGCCATTCTGGGCAATTTCATTGACGCACACGGCATCGAGACCGTCTACCAGGTGGTGTGCTTTTCACCCCTGATCGGTCTGGTCGCCGTTTTTCTTCCCAAATTATGATTGATTTCAGTTCCTTTACCGACCCGCGGCCTGCGGGGCAAGCCATCTGCCGGCAGTTTCTGAGCACCGAAGCGGAAAACTATGCCCCTCAGGGCTATGACGGCGTCCCTTGCGGCGAGGGGAAATTCGTGATGTATGCCGTAGTGAGCCTCTGGCTGAATGCCTTGAAGTTCTCCACAGCCATTCAAGATCGCGAACTGACGCGGCAGCTGACCGCCCGTTTCGAACCGTTCTTCGGCGAGAAAGCCTCGAAATGCAGCCCCTGCAACCACGTCGATTTCTCCGTTTTCGGCTCGGTGCCCTTGCGCATTGCCCAAATCAACGGCGACGAGCGCGCCCGCCAACTCGGCCTGAGCTATGCCGACGGCCAATGGGAAGCGCCCGACGCGGCCCATCCCGGCGACAACGGCAACGCCCCTTATGAGACGCAGTTGGAATATCTTTCCCGCGGTCTGTCGCCGCAATCCCGCTTCTGGATTGAAGACACCTATATGATGACCACGCTCCAGAGCGAAGCCTGGCGTCTGACCGGCGACTTGGCTTATCTCGACCGGATGGCCCGCGAGATGGCCCTCTACCTCGACCGGATGCAGCAGCCCGACGGGCTGTTCAACCATGCGGCCGACGCGCCCTTCCACTGGGGCCGGGGCAACGGCTGGGCGGCCGGCGGCATGTCCGACATGCTCTCCGTCCTGCCCGTCACCCATCCCTCCTACGCTTCCATCAAGGCCCATTACGTCCGCATGATGGAGGCACTCCTTTCGTATCAGCACGACAGCGGGCTCTGGGGCCAGCTCATCGACGGTGAGGCCTGGGACGAGTCGTCGTGCTCGGCCATGTTCACCTATGCGTTCATCCGGGGTGTGAAGGCCGGCCTGCTCCCCGCTGAGCCTTATCTGCCGGCCGCTTGCAAGGCTTGGAACGCCCTTTGTGCGAAAATCGACGCTTACGGCAACGTCGGCGGCGTCGGCGCGGGCATCAACTGCGGCAAGAGCCGCGACTTCTACCTGGCCTGCCCGCGTGTGAACGGCGCTCCTCACGGCCAAGCCGCCATGCTCTGGTGTTGCGCCGCCCTCTCGGAGCCGTCTTCCCCAAACGCTTTGACGAGCACCCTGCCAGTGCTTTGACGACACCCCCGCCGCTTAGCACGCATCATAGATTACTTAAAGAAGAACAACCGCTTGCCATATATGACTATGAAAAAAAACATCGTCTTCCTCTGCCTGGCCCTGTCGGCGCTTTGCTGCCGGGCCCAATCAGGCAGGCTTCCCGGCCCGATGGCCGACGTGAACCAAGTGCGTGACCTGACGCTCGACAGCCTCAACCGGGCCAATTCCGTCCGACCCGTTCCGGGCAGCTCCCGCAAGGGCGACCATCCGGTGTTGTTCCTGGTGGGCAACAGCACCATGCGCACCGGCACGCTGGGCAACGGCAACAACGGTCAGTGGGGCTGGGGCTTTTTCGAGCACCTTTATTTCGACGAGGAACGCATCACGGTCGAAAACCATGCCCTGGGCGGCACTTCCAGCCGCACCTTTTATAAGAAACTGTGGCCGGCCGTGCGCGAGGGCATCCGTCCGGGCGACTGGGTCATCATCGAACTGGGCCACAACGACAACGGACCCTACGACCGGGGCCGGGCGCGGGCGTCGATTCCGGGCATCGGCACCGACAGCCTCATCGTGGTGATTCAGGAAACGGGGCAGACCGATACGGTCTACAGCTACGGCGAATACATGCGCCGCTTCATCCGCGACGTCCGCTCGCGCGGCGGCCACCCCGTCCTCTGCACGCTCACGCCCCGCAATGCCTGGGACGAAGCGGGCCACATCGTGCGCAAGACCGAGTCGTTCACCCAATGGCAGCGGGCCATCGCCGCCGAGATGGACGTGCCGCTCATCGACCTGGAGGGCACGACGGCGCAGAAGTTCGAAACGTTCGGGCCGTACAAGACTTCCTATCATTTCTATCTCGACAAGATTCATTCCAGCCGCTTCGGCGCCATGCTGAACGCCTGTTCGGCCGCGCAGGCCATTCAGGCCTGCGAAGGGCTGGCGCTCAAGGAGTATCTGCTTCCGTTGCGCACCCCGGTGCAGGACTTCGAACGGACTCCGGGCCGGCCGGTGGTCTTCTTCTGCGGCGACAGCACGATGAAGAACAAAGATTCCGACGAAGACGGCATGTGGGGCTGGGGCAGCGTGGCCTCTGAGATTTTCCGCAAAAACAAGGTGACGACGGTCAACGCAGGCCGGGCCGGCCGCAGCGCCCGCACTTATCTGGAGGAAGGCCTGTGGGACCGGGTCTACAACAGCCTTCAGCCGGGTGACTATGTGGTGATTCAGTTCGGTCACAACGACATGGGCGACATCGCCGGCGGCAAGGCGCGGGCCGACATCGCCGGCACGGCCGACAGCAGCCATGTCTACCGCCTGGAAAAAGACCGCAGCTACCAGGTGGTCTATACCTACGGCTGGTATTTGCGCAAATTCGTGACCGACGCCCGCGAAAAAGGGGCCATTCCCATCCTGGTGAGCATGACGCCGCGCAACGAGTGGCCCGACGGGAAGATCGAGCGCCGGCCGGAGAGCTGCGCCACCTGGGTGCGCGACGTGGCCGACGAACTGGGGGTATATTTCGTCGACATGCACAACCTGACGGCCGATTACCTCGACGCCAAGGCCGGCAGCAAGGAGGCCGCCGCCCCCTATTACAAACAGGACCATACCCACACGTCGCTCCAAGGCGCCCGCCTGAACGCCGCCATGTTCGCCAAAGGCCTCAAATCCACCGCCTGCCCCCTGAAAAAGTCGCTGCGCTGACACCGGGGCCGCTGCTTTCAAAATGGCAGTAAGTTTAACATAAAATCGGCTGCAGAGTCAATAAATTTCCATACCTTTGTCCGAAATAAACCGACCTCTACCGCCGGCATCTTTTCACAACCCTCATTAAACCATAAGTCATGGCGCTACACATCATCAATCATCCCATGGTGCAGCACAAGCTCACCATCATGCGAAAAAAAGAAACCGGCACCCGCGAATTCCGCGAACTGCTCAAAGAAATCGGCATGCTGATGGGCTATGAAGTCACCCGCGACTTCCCCCTGGCCAACATCGAAATCGAAACCCCCATGCAGAAAATGGTGGCCCACGAACTGGCCGGCAAGAAAGTGGTCATCGTCCCCATTCTCCGCGCCGGTCTGGGCATGGTCGAAGGTCTGCTCACCCTCATCCCCGCCGCAAAAGTCGGTCACATCGGCCTCTACCGCGACGAGACCACCCACGAACCCGTTTTCTATTACTACAAGATGCCCGAAGGCAAAGACCGCCGCGTCATCCTCACCGACCCCATGCTCGCCACCGGCGGCAGCGCCTGTGACGCCATCAAGCGCCTCAAAGCTGACGGCTACCGCAACATCCGCGTGATGTGCCTCGTCGCCGCCCCCGAAGGCATCAAGCGCGTCCAGATGGAGCACCCCGAAATCGACATCTACACCGCCTCGCTCGACGAAGGCCTCAACGAAAACTGCTACATCCTGCCCGGTCTCGGCGACGCCGGCGACCGCATCTTCGGCACCAAGTAAGGCGCCTGAGCAAACTTCAGGCAAGCGCCAAACACATCCTCCCCAAAAAAACATCAACCCCTAATCATAAACTATGTCTAAACTCGATTTCGAAGAAGCCGTCTATGACGCCCGTACCCTCGGCAAGGGCCGCATGCTCGTGTTGGGCTTCCAGCACATGTTCGCCATGTTCGGCGCCACCATCCTGGTGCCCACCATCACAGGACTCTCCGTCTCGGCCACCCTGCTCTTCGCGGGTCTGGGAACCCTGCTGTTCCATTTCCTCACCAAGATGAAAGTGCCCGCCTTCCTGGGTTCCTCCTTCGCCTTCCTCGGCGGCTACGCCACCGTGGTGACCATGGGCGCCGAATACGGCATGACCCAGGCGCAGGCCCTTCCTTACGCCTGCGTCGGTGTCGTCGCCGCCGGCCTGCTCTATTTCGTCCTGGCCGCCTGCTTCAAAGCCTTCGGCGTGCAGCGGGTCATGCACCTCTTCCCCCCGGTGGTCACCGGCCCCATCGTCATTGCCATCGGTCTGATCCTGGCCGGCTCGGCCATCAACAGCCTGCTCGCCTGCTGGTGGGTTGCGCTCATCGCCATCCTCGTCATCATCGTCTGCAACATCTGGGGCAAGGGCATGATCAAAATCATCCCCATCCTGCTCGGTGTGGTGGTCTCTTACATCGTCGCCGCCTGCGCCGGCGTGCTGGAACCCGACAAAGTTCAGGCCCTCAAGGATGCCGCCTGGATCGGACTGCCCGTCAAGTGGACCGACACGGGTCTCTGGGCTTTCAGCGACGGCAACTGGAGCTTCATGCTCACCGCCATCGTGGCCGTGATGCCCATCGCCCTGGCCACCATGATCGAGCATATCGGTGACATGTGCGCCATCAGCTCCACCTGCAACCGCAACTATCTGGAAGATCCCGGTCTGCACCGCACCCTCTCAGGTGACGGCGCCGCCACCATCCTGGCCGCCCTCTTCGGCGCCCCGGCCAACACCACTTACGGCGAAAACACCGGTGTGTTGAACCTCACCCGCGTATTTGACCCCCGCGTCGTGCGCATCGCCGCCGTCATCGCCATCATCCTGAGCTTCTCGCCCAAGTTCGCCGCCCTCATCTACGCCATGCCGACGGCCACCATCGGCGGTGTCAGCCTGATTCTTTACGGTATGATTTCTTCCGTGGGTGTGCGCAGCCTCGTCGAGAACCAAGTTGACCTGGCCGACAGCCGTAACCTCATCATCACCGCCCTGACCATCACCTTGGCCATCGGCATCAGCTACGGTTGCCCCGGCGGTGCCCTGCACTTCGGCCAAATCGGTCTCTCCGGCCTGGCCGTCGCCGCCATCGTCGGCATTCTGGCCGCCGCCATCCTGCCCGGTCACACCAAGCGCAATGTGGCGAACGGCACTGCCTACTTCGGCGAAATCCACGAAGAAGAAGAAAAGAAAGCCGAAGAATAACCTTTCCGCTTTTCAACCCTTTAACGACGCCCTTGCCTCTAAAAAGAAGGCAGGGGCGTTGTTTTTTCAGGATGCCGTCGGACAGACAAAAAATCATTATCTTTGCGGCTGCAAAAAACCATATGACTTTACTCCTTGTTTTCCTGCTGTCGGCCATGGCCGTCTCGTTCATCTGCTCCGTGTTGGAAGCCACGCTGATGAGCCTGCCCATCTCTTACATTTCCCTCCGCGAAGACGAAGGCTACAAACCGGCCAAGCGGATGAAAGCCTACAAGCAAGACTCCTCCCGCCCCATCGCGGCCATTCTCGCCCTCAACACCATCGCCAACACCATCGGCGCAGCCGGCGTAGGCCGTCAGGCCACCCTGGTCTTCGGCAGCGAATGGTTCGGACTGGTCTCGGCCGTCACCACCATCCTCATTCTGATTTTCTCGGAAATCATCCCCAAGACCATCGGCACGACCCACTGCAAATCGCTTTTGGGCTTCGCCGCCACCGCCATCCGCCTGCTCATCATCATCCTCTTCCCCATTGTCTGGAGCGTGGAAGGGCTGCAGAAACTCATCACCCCGAAAGCCGCCTCCGACGCCGCCTCGATTTCCAGGGAAGAAGTCGGCGCCATGGCCGACGTGGCCGAAGAAACCGGTCAGCTCGACGAAGACGAAAACGAAATCATCCAGAACATCATCAACATCGACGAAATGAAGGCGGCCGAAGCCATGACGCCGCGCGTGGTCTGCGCCATCGCCCCCGAATCGATGTCGGTCAACAAATTCTGCCGCGACAAGCGCTTCTACCACCACAGCCGCGTCCCCGTCTACGCCCAGAACGACGAATACATCACCGGCTACGTGCTCCGCATGGAGGCCCTGCAGGCCATGGCCGAAGACCGCTTCGAGGTACATCTGGCCGACATCCGCCGCGACGTGGAGTCATTCGACGAAGAAACGCCCATCGCCGACATCTGGGAGAAAATGCTGGAAAGCAAAGAACAGATTGCCGTCATCATCAACGAATACGGTTCCTTCCAGGGCATTCTGACCATGGAAGACATCATCGAAACCGTGCTCGGCGACGAAATCGTCGACGAGCGCGACATCGTCGTCGACATGCAGCAACTGGCCCGCGACAAATGGAAACGGACCAAAACGCCCTCCGCCCTCCGCCCTGACAACAAAGCCTGAAACATATCATCCTATGGTCAAACACATCATCCTCTGGAAACTCAAAGACAGCCTGACCCCCGAACAGCAGACCGCCGTCAAAGCAGGCATCAAAGAAGGTCTTGAATCGCTGGCCGGCAAAATTCCCGGACTCCTCAGCATCAAAGTCAACAACGAAGGCCTGCCGACCAGCAACGTCGACCTCATGCTCGACGCCACGCTGGAATCGTTCGACGCGCTCAAGGCTTACGCCGTCCATCCCGAACACGTAGCCGTGGCCGACGGAAAAGTCCGCCCCTACACCGCCGGACGCTATTGCCTCGACTTCGAGGTCTGACCCTTACGTCCCCGCCGGCAAAACGCCGACAGGCCTCCGATAACCACCAAGCAACGCCCGACCGATGACCGCCAAGCGATGGCTGACCGCCCTTTCCTTGTTTCTGCTCGTACTGACTGCAAGCGGACAGGAAAAGAAGGGCGTATGGTCCGGTTCGTTGTCCCTTGAAGGAGGATCATCCTTCGACAACGGCGGAACCAGCCTGCTGACCGACGAGCCCTTCGACGGTTTCACCCGGAACGCGGGCAGCATAGAAGGCACCCTCGGCTATAAAATCGCTTCGTACGAGTTCAAACTGAACCTGGGGGCTGCGTCTTCCTTCGTTCGCACCACCAAAGAAGCGGGCAACCTCAAAATGACCGATGCCGAGTCATGGGAGGTGACCAAACTGACCCTGGACATGACCGAGTCGGAAAAGAAGCAATCGACTTACAAAGGACGCTTCGATTTCATTTTCCGCCCGTCCAACGCCGACCGGCTCACCATCTTTACGGAAGGGAACTTCACCCGCGACGACATCATGAACCTCAATGCAGGGGCCACCATAGACCAATCGAATGAATACACCGTCACCTATTCGTCGGAAAGCGATGAAAACACCAAACTGACCGTCAGACCGGGGCTGGAGTGGTATCACGTTTTCGAAAAAAGCGTCCGCGACCTGAGCCTGAGCGGCAGCTGGGCATATACCCGCGATGAGCGCTTCGCCCTATGGGACAAAGGCAACGGCAAATATGAATATGAGGACGTCGAGCTCATTCCCAAAGAAAGCAGCGACAAAATTTACCGCATCACTCCTGAATACATCGACAGCGACATCGCCTTGAAAGGCTTGTACAAAGACCGGAACTTCGCGGGGGTAAGCGGTCTGGAAACCGAGTTTGCCCTGAAAATCAACTTCGACCAAGACAATGACCGCTATGAGGCGGCCAACCTGGTCGACGATTACACGCGATGGGCCGACAGCACCCGCTTCAACGAACAATTCGACTATCTGGCCCTGACGGTCGAGCCTTCGGTCCGCGCCGTCTATAAATTCAGACATTTCACATTTGACGGCACGTTCAGCCTGCAATATTTCGCCGACCGCCTCAACAACCAGACCAAGACCGAGCGTCTGGGCGACGGACGCTTCGATCCGCTCGGCAATTTCAAGGCCGTCTGGAGTCCGTCCGACCTTCATCGCCTGACGCTCTCGCTGAGCAGCACCATCAAGCGTCCGGACTATCTCCAGCTCTGCTGGTTCCAGCGCCCGGGCTCCTATCTTGACGAACTTCGTCAGGGCAATCCCGACCTGAGGCCGGCCACGACCGACCGGGTCGCCTTGGAATATCGCCTGACCAAAGGGAAGTTCAGCACCGGCCTGGAATTGGGCGACAGTTATGTAAAGGACAAAATCGAGCAGACCTATCGCACGGAAGAGGTGGAGGGCCGTTCCATGCGCATCCTCACTTGGATCAATGCCGGCCATTCGAACACTTACAACGCCAAGCTCAACCTGGGCTGGGCCGGCACGAAATTCAAGGCAAACGCCATGGCCAACATCAACTATTTCGTCGGTTACGACCAGAAGGACAAAGTCACCCGCACCTGCGACTGGAAGACGGAGGCCAATGCTTCGTATATCTGGTTTTGGGACATCACTTGGCTGGCCCGCTTCCGTTATCAGAGCAAAATCATCCGCTCCTACAGCAGCATGACCGAATATTTCGGGCTCGACGTACGCCTCTCCAGGCCGTTCCTCCATAAAAAACTGGAAGTCTTCGCCGAAGGCCGCGACCTGCTCGACCAGACCATCGATACGGAAACTTACTCGGCCGACAAGACGGAAGGACGCGCCACCTCAGAGCATCTGAACCGTCGGACCTTCCTTTTGGGCATCAAATATTCATTTTGAACGGGCCGCCAGCCGTCGTCGCCGCAGGCCTCAGTCAAGTTGTTTCCGCCACTTGCGGTAACCGGCCACCGCCATGGCGCAATAAAGCAGGTAAAGACCGGCCGTCAACGGGATTTCCTTGTAGAAATACAGACCGACGGTGACGGCGTCGACCGCGAGCCACACCAACCACTGTCCGGTATATTTCTTGGACAACATCCACATGGCCACGATGCTGAGCGCCGTGGTCAGGGCATCCCAAAAGGGCACGGTGGAGTCGGTGCAACAGCGCAGGAAAGCGTAAATGGCGACGTGCAGAACGGCATAGACGGCCGCGAGCAAAGGAATGAGGCGTTTCGGGGTCGGCTGCGGGCGGAAGGGTTGAGCAGCCTGGCCGGTGGCTTTGCCCCGTCGGGCCGTCCATAGCCATGCGACCCAGCCGTACAGGCCGGCCAGCACATAGTAGATTTCCATGCCGAAGTCGGCATAAAGGCCCGCTTTGAAGAAAAGCAGGCTGTGAACCAAAGGCATCAGCAACCCGACGGGCCATAGCCAGATGCTCCCTTTGTATTCCAAAAGGAGATAGAGCAAACCCAGCACCACGCCGGCCACCTGAAGTACAGTCTTGAGTTCCATTTTTCCGCTTGATTTTCAACAGCTCAGAACGACACGGTCACGTTGGCGTGGACGTTGCAAGGCGGTTGCGGAAACACATACATCCAACTTTTCCGCTCGCCGCCGTCGAGATACGACCCGCCGTAAGCCGAAGCGCAATATCGGGCATCGAAGAGGTTGGCCAGCTTCAGCGAGAAACAGACTTCAGCTTTCTTTCCGTCATTTTCAGGCGTCGGAAGGCCGCCGCAAGGCAGGGCATAGGAAAGCATCAGGTCGCTGACGCAGCGGGCCGGCAGCGAAAGGTCATCATGACAGCCGTTGGTCACATAATATCGGCCCACGTATTGGGTCTGCAGCACGGCCTCGAAGCCTTTGGCGTGAAACGAAAGCTTTCCTTTGGCCAAGACCGACGGGCTGTTGGCGATATCGGTCTCACCCAGGGGAAATTCTTGTCCGTCAATGATTTCCACATAGTCTTCGATGCGGTTCTGCGACAGGGTGGCCGAAGCCTCGAAACTGAGCCAGCGCCAGGGATTCAGGCTCAGCAGCGCCTCGATGCCCCTGCGGAAGGAACGGTCCACATTGACGTTCAGGTTGTCGGACGAATCGTTGATGATGCCCGTGGGGACCAGCTGGTCACGGTAATACATATAATAAAGATTCAAGCCGAGGCTGAACACCCGACGCTCGAAGCGCCAGCTCAGTTCCCAGTCGTAAAGGGTTTCGGGCTTGGGATCGTCCGTCAGCGACGAGAAGAGGTATCGGTCGGTGAAGTCGGAACGGGTCGGTTCCTTGTGGGCTACGGCGAAAGAAAGGGTCAAATGATGAGCCTTCGAAAAGTCATACGAAAGCGATGCGCCGGGATTGAAAAAATTCCAGACCTTATCGACGGCGACGGGCTGCATGACGCCCGCGTTCCAGTCGTAATTGTCGTTGACGCCGTCGGCCCGGTACTTGACGATGCGCCACTGCAAATCGGCCGACAGACGCCAGCCTGCAGCCGGTGTCCAAAGTGCCTTGGCAAAGAGGTTGGCGTCGGATTTGGCCACGTCGTTGTCGTACCAGACGAAGCCCTCATAACGTTCGGCAGGACAAGCGTCGATCCAGTCGATCAGGCCGTAGTGGCGGCAAAGGTACTGCTGGAAGCCGCCGCCGAAGGTCAGGTCGATCCGGTCCGAACGGTGTACCCCGGCGGCATTGAGGCCGAAGGTGTGGCTTTTCATCGTCTTGCGGCGGATGAGGTCGGCCTGCGTATCATCCGAGCAGAGGTTGTCGTAGCCGCAGAGCCAGGCATCGTCTTTGTACTGACGGTAATAACCGTCGCCCCAGCTATGGTAGGCCACGGCATTCATTCTCCAATCGGAGGAAAAGGAATGATTCCAGACCAGTTGGTTGTTGAGTTGGAAATAATTGTCGGTCTGGTCGTCGAAATAGGCCACGTGGGTGCCGTCGGAGAGCTGCGCCGGACCGGCGTCGCAGACGTATTGCCCGGACGTGTGGTAAGTCGGGCCGTAAAGGTCCATTTCCTCTTGGGTGAGGCCGTTGTAAGTCAGGTAAGTTTTCGTCTTTCCGCCGAAGGCGACCCACTTGAGCGACGAGGCGTCGGCGAACCAGCCGAGCTGGAACATTCCGGAGACCATTTCGGTGAAGCCGCGGTCTACGTAACCGTCGCTGTGGAGGTGCGAGAGTCTGAGGTCGGCCATCAGGTGACGCCCCATCCGGCCCGTGCCGATGTGGACCGACTGTTTCGAGGTGGCAAACGAGCCGTAAGAGAGGGAAACGTCGCCCGAGAAACGTTCCTGCAAGGGGGCTGACGAGAAGCAGAGGGCGCCGCCGAAGGCCCCCGTTCCGTTGGTGGAGGTGCCGGCGCCGCGGATGAGCTGCACGCTGCCCACGCCGGAGAGCAGGTCGGGCGTATCATACCAATACATGGCGTGCGAGTCGGGGTTGTTCATCGACATGCCGTTCAGGGTGACGCTGATGCGGGTGGCGTCGGTGCCGCGGATCGACAGGGAGCCTCCGCCCAAGCCCGAGCCGTTCTCCGAGAAAGAGACGACCGACGGCAACATGGACAAGGCGCCGGGCACGTCCTGGGCGAATCGGGTTTCGCTCAGGTCGGCCGCACGGAGGGTGGTCTGGCGCATCGAAGCGGCGTCATTCAGGCGGACAGCCGTCACCTCAATGTCGTCGAGCCGGCCGTAGAGGGCGACGGAATCGGTTGTGGGCGTGGAGATTTGCGCTTCGGCCGGGGTCGAAGCGGAGGTTTGGGTTTGCGCTTCGGCCTGAAAGAGCGGCAGGAGCGCGGCGAGTGAAGAAAATAAAAAAAGCCTTTTCATGTGCGTTGACTTGAAAAGGGGCTTGCGATTATGCTGTTCCCGTTCCGGCATTGCCCGTTTCGGTTCGATGGGTATAATCTCAGCTTTCCTCAGCAGGAAGAGCACCCCTTGTTTTGTTCGCCGGCAAAGGTAAGGAATTCTTTTTTCTCTACATGGTTTTTGCTCGGTAAAACCGCATTATCTTTGC
>R18__coassemble_1511_pt1 | contig 26648 bp, 14 predicted proteins | sample R18__metabat2_low_PE_032 | metagenome-assembled genome bin R18
CTCGTAGCGATAGCGCTTAAGATAGCAAAAGCCGTCTACTTACGCCAGTAGGCGGCTTTTTAATGCATAATTCATAATGCATAATGCATAATTTTAATGCATAATTTTTTCGCGAAAGTGAGGGATTTCTCTTGCGGAAAGTGAGGGATTGGGACTCCGCCTTGTAAAGTAATTCTTAGTTCGCTATGCTCACACGATTTACTTTGCAATTCCCCCCAATCCCTAAGCCTTGCAAGGGGCGTCCTTGCAAGGCTTCCCGTCTAACCCAAACAAAAAAAACAAGATGCAAGCACCTTGTTTCCTTTGTTCGGATTATCCGAACTTTCCTTGCGGAAAGTGAGGGATTCGAACCCCCGGTACGACGTAATGCGTACACCGCATTTCGAGTGCGGCTCTTTCGACCACTCAGACAACTTTCCTCAAATGCGGGGCAAAGGTAATGGATGGTTTGGAATTATGCAAATCCAAAACGGAGCTTTATTTTCCAAACATTTCGGCCGCCTGCCGCATCCGCTCCGCCACCTTCACGCGGAACGGACAGCGCGACTCGCAGCCGTGGCAGGCCACACAAGCGGAAGCATGGTGTTCCAGGGCGCGGTAATGCTCCCTGAGCGACTCGGGCAACTGCGTCTGCATCAGCGCCAGGTCCAGAAATTTGTTGACCATCGCTATGTCGATCATTTGCGGACAAGGCGCGCAATGGCCGCAATAAGTGCATTGTCCTTCAAAAGCGTGCATGGGCGCCCGGGCCAAGACCGAAGCATAATCTTTTTCCGCTTCAGAGGCCGTTTCGTAGGCCACCGCCTCCCTGACCTGCCCGGGCGTATCATAACCGGCCAGCACCGACGCCACCGCCGGACGGGTCAGCGCATAGTGCAGGCACTGCACGGGCGTCAGGGCCACCCCGAAGGGCGAAGCCTCCGCCGAAAACAGACGGCCGCCGGCATAGGGTTTCATCACGGTCAGACCGACCCCCAACTGCTCACAGCGATTATACAGCGCCGTCCGCTCCGGGGCGATGCGTCCCTGCAAGTGCGGATCGTAGTGTTCGGCAAAATAATGGTCGATGTCGTCGGTCGGCGGCATCATGTCGAAGGCGGGATTGATGCTGAAAAGAATCATCTCCACCAGGCCGCTCTCGGCCGCCTTGAGCGCGATGAGCGGATTGTGGGTGCTCAGCCCGATGTGGCGGATCTTGCCCTGCGCCTTGAGCTGCCGCACATAATCCAGATAGGGACTCCCCTCGCCCGAAGCTCCGACGATGCGGTCCCATTCCGAATCCTTGTCCACATAATGAATCATGCCCAGGTCGATGTAATCGGTCCTGAGGCGGCGCAGCAGGTCTTCGAACGCAGCCCGGCCATTGATGACGTTGCGCGAACGGACATACTGTCCCTTCTGCCAGGTCGAGCCGATGTGGCCTTGTATATACCAATCCTGCCGGCAGCCTTCCAGCGCCGCGCCGATGCGGTCGCGCACGCCGGGCGACGGCATCCAGCAGTCGAGCAGGTTGATGCCCTCCTCGCGGCAGGCATCCAGCACCGCCTTGCACTCCGCCGCGTCGTGGCGTTCCAGCCACTCGCCGCCCATTCCGATTTCGCTGACCGACAACCCGGTCCTCCCCAGAATCCTGTATTTCATGCCTTCACGTTTTTTCACTACGCAAATCTACGCTTTTTTCCGCTGAAAATGGTTATTTTTGACGGCAGAAACGACATTGAACCGACCTGCCGGAAACAAAAGTCCAGAAACACATGCTCATCCGACACACCTTATTATTACGAATGACGTCCGCAACGGCCCTCCTCGTCGCGCTGATGGGGTTCAACGCGCCGACAGCCGGCGCGCAAACCCGCACGAAGGTCATCCCTTACGGTCACAACATCGTCCGCGTCATCAAAACCGCCGCCCCCGCCGACCTCGAAGAAGCCCTCGCCGCCAAACCGTCGTATTCGGTCATCATGACGCCCGAGGCCAAGCCCCGGACCGACTTCAGCTGGACCGTCGACGCCGACGGCGCCGTCACCTTTAAAAACAAAAAAGGAGAAATCCTGCTCGCGGAAGCCCCGGCGGCCTTCACCCCCATCGCCGAAGGCCCCGACAAGGGGTCGTACCGCGTGCGCCAGGGTTTCCATTTGGAGGCCGACGAACCCATCTACGGTCTGGGCCTGCTGCAGAACGGAAAAATGTCGCAGCGGGGCGAAAAGCGCCGGATGATGCAGGACAACCTCGAAGACTACGCCCATTTTTTCCAAAGCATCAAAGGCTACGGCCTCTTCTGGGACAACACCTCCCCCACCTGGATCGCCGACGAAGACAACATCCTCTCGCTCGAGTCGGAAGTGGGCGACCTCATCGACTACTACTTCATGTACGGGCCGACGGCCGACGGCGTCATCGCCTGCATGCGCACGCTGACCGGTCACGTGCCGATGCTGCCCCTCTGGACCTACGGCTTCCACCAGTGCCGCGAACGCTACAAGAGTCAGAACGAACTGCTGGAAGTGGTCCGCCGCTACCGCCAAGACGGCATCCCCTTCGACGGCATCATCCAGGACTGGCAATACTGGGGCAGCAACTACAACTGGAACGCCATGGAGTTCCTCAACCCGGAATTCCCCAAGCCTCAGCAGATGATCGACGAGGTGCACCGGCTGAACGCCCGGCTGACCATCTCCATCTGGGCCTCCTTCGGCCCGGAGACCAAGCCCTACCGCGAACTCGCCCCGCAAGGGCTCCTCTTCGACTTCGAAACCTGGCCCCGCAGCGGTCTGCCCCAATGGCCCCCGAAAATGGATTATCCTTCGGGCGTGCGCGTCTATGATCCCTACAGCCAGACCGCCCGCGACTGCTATTGGAAATACCTCTCCGGCATGCACGCCATGGGCATCGACGGCTGGTGGATGGACTCCACCGACCCCGATCACCACAGTTTCAAGGAAAGCGACCTCGACCAGGTGGTCCCGCTGACCCTGCCCGACGGCACCGAGACCTCCGCTTCCTACCGGCGGGTGCGCAATGCCTTCCCGCTGCTCACGGTGGAAGGCGTTTATGACCGCCAGCGGGCCGCCGATTCCACCAAAAGGGTCTTCATTCTGACCCGCAGTTATTTTGCCGGCCAACAGCGCACGGGCGCCAATACCTGGAGCGGCGACATCGCCTCCTCGTGGGAGACCTTCCGCCGGCAGGTGCCCATCTGCCTGAACTACACCCTGACGGCCAACCCCAACGTCAACACCGACATCGGCGGTTTCTTCGCCGGGGCTTACAGCGTCAACGGAAAGAATTCCGCCAGCCGCAACCCGCAGTTCCAGGAACTCTTCGTCCGCTGGATGCAGTTCGGCCTGTTCTGTCCGATGATGCGCAGCCACGGCACCGACATCAGTCGTGAACTGTATTATTTCGGCCGGGCCGGCGAACCCGTTTACGATGCGCTTTTGAGCGCCGTCAAAGAGCGCTACGCCCTCCTGCCCTACATCTACAGCACTTCCTGGCAGGTCACGCGGAACGACGCTTCCTTCATGCGGCCGCTCATCATGGACTTCGCCGCCGACCCCGCCGTCCGGGACAACGGCCGTGAATTCCTCTTCGGCGACAACTTGCTGGTCTGTCCCGTCCTCGACCCCCTTTACACCGAGGAGAAAATTTCCAAGGAAGCCTTCAACCGGCCCGTCGACTTTACGGCCGCCAAAACCTACGCCGTTTACCTGCCCGCCGGCACCGACTGGTACGACTACCGCAGCGGCGAGCGTTTTTCCGGCGGACAGACCGTCGAGGCCTCCGCACCTTTGGCCTACAGCCCCGTCTTCGTCAAGGCCGGCACGATTCTCCCGACGGTCGAAGGGATGACTTATGCCGATATGAAACTGTGGCAGGAAATGACCCTGCGCATCTTCCCCGGCCGCGACGCCGTCTTCACCCTCTACGAAGACGAAGGCGACGGCTACCAGTACGAAAAAGGCCTGTATTCCACCATCACGTTCAAGTGGAACGACCGGACGAAGACCCTCACCATAGGCCCGCGCAAAGGCTCGTTCCCGGGGATGCTGACGCAAAGGACCTTCATCGTCGACGGTCAGCGCGTCCGCTACAACGGCCAAACCCTCCGTGTCAAAGTATCCGAATAATCATTCACACCTTATATGTTACGCAAACTGCGCATCGCTCTGGCTACCCTCTTTTTCGCGGGGGCGCTGATTCTTTTTCTCGACTTTACGGGCTTGACCCACGCCTGGCTATCCTGGATCGCGTCCGTTCAGTTCCTGCCGGCCCTGCTGGCCCTCAATTTCGCCGTCGTGGCCGTGTTGCTGCTCCTGACCCTGCTCTTCGGCCGCCTCTACTGCTCGGTCATCTGTCCGCTGGGTATTTTCCAGGACATTTTCGGCCGATGGGGCAAAAAGGTGAAGAAAAACCGTTACCGCTATCGGTCCGAAAAGAAATGGCTGCGCTGCACCTTCCTGGTGCTGTTCATCGGGATTCTTCTGCTGGGCAGCAGCGCCCTCTACACCCTTCTGGCCCCCTACAGCGCCTTCGGACGGATGGTCCAGAACCTGTTCGCGCCGTTGGTGCTTTGGACAAACAACCTTCTGGCCCTCTGGTCGGAAAAAGCGGGCAACTACGCCTTCTACCCCCGAGCGGTGATGATCAAAGGGGTGGTTTCATTCGTGGTGGCCTGTCTGACGTTCGTCGGCATCGGCTTTCTGGCCTGGCGCCAAGGCCGCACTTGGTGCAACACCGTCTGTCCGGTGGGCACCTTCCTCGGTTTTTTCGCCCGCTTCTCGCTCTTCCGTCCCGTCATCGATACGGAAAAATGCAACGGTTGCCGTCTGTGTGAACGCTCCTGCAAGGCCGGCTGCCTCAACGCCGCCGACCACAGCGTCGACATGAGCCGCTGCGTGGTCTGCTTCGATTGCATCGACCGCTGCAAACAAGGCGCCATTTCCTACCGCCGGGTCCGCAGAGCAAAGGCCGTCTCAGCCGCTTCGGCTGAAACCCAAGCGACGGCCGAAGCGACGGCTCCCGACAACAGCCGCGACGCCTTGAACCGCCGCAGCTTCCTGACCGTGACCGCCGCCTTTGCCCTGGCCGCCACGGCCGAAGCCAAAAAGAAAACCGTCCGCCGCGGTCTGGCCGCCATCGAAGAGAAAGTCAGTCCGGAGCGCACCACGCCCCTCGTGCCCGCCGGCGCCGCGGGGCTCAAACACCTCAGCGACCGTTGCACGGGCTGCGGGCTCTGCATCTCTGTCTGCCCCAACCACGTGCTCAGGCCCTCCGACCGGCTGTCCAACCTGTTGCAGCCCTATATGACCTACGACAAGGGCTACTGCCGGAGCGAATGCACCCGATGTTCCGAGGTCTGTCCCACCGATGCCATCCGCCCCATCTCCCGCGAGGAGAAATCGTCCATCCAGATCGGACACGCCGTATGGGTGAAGGCCAACTGCATCCCGCTGACCGACGGCAACGAATGCGGCAACTGCGCCCGCCACTGCCCCGCCGGCGCCATCACCATGGTGCCCAGCCAAGCGGGTCTTCCGACTTCGCCGAAGATTCCGGCCGTCAACACGGAAAGGTGCATCGGTTGCGGAGCCTGCGAATACCTCTGCCCGGCCCGCCCCTTCAGCGCCATTTACGTAGAAGGACACGAACAACACAGATACCTCTGATTATCCGAACGACGATGAAGCAAGAACATATCAGCCGCCGCACTTTTCTCAGCCGCCTGGCCGCCGGCGCCGCCACCGCCACCCTGGCCACCGCCTGCCACGAAGCCAAAAGCCATCCCGTTGTCGCCGCCGCCACGGACGGAACCTCCGAAGATGCCGTCCCCGTCGACGCGATGACTTATCGGACCAACCCCCGCACCGGGGCGAAAGTTTCGCTCCTGGGTTACGGTTGCATGCGCTGGCCCTCCGTCAGCCGCAACGACCGCACCATCGACCAGGAACAGGTCAACCACCTGGTCGACTACGCCATCGCCCACGGCGTCAACTACTTCGACACAGCCCCCATCTACCACGGCGGCCTGTCGGAACGCATCACCGGCATCGCCCTCAAGCGCCAGAGCCGCGAATCGTTTCAGATAGCCACCAAACTGTCCAATTACGACCAGCGCACCTGGGGCTTCCGCGAGTCGAAGGAGATGTATCTGAATTCCTTCAAAGAATTGCAGGTCGATTACATCGACTACTACCTGCTTCACGGCGTGGGGCGTTCCGTCGAACAGTTCAATACCCGCTTCGTCGACAACGGCATGCTCGATTTTCTCCTTGAGGAACGGGCGGCTGGACGCATCCGCAACCTGGGCTTCTCCTTTCACGGCACCAAGGAAGCCTTTGACTATGCCTTGGCGCAGCACGAACGTTATCACTGGGACTTCGTCCAGATTCAGATGAATTACATCGACTGGCGCTATGGCGGCCGCAACAACCTGACGGCCGAATACCTATACGAAGAACTTCACCGCCGCAACATCCCGGTGGTCATTATGGAACCGCTGCTGGGCGGCCGCCTGTCGAAGGTCAGCGACCACATCTCCGCCTGCTTCAAGGAACGCGAGCCCTCGCAGAGCGTGGCCTCCTGGGCCTTCCGTTTCGCCGGCCAGCCGGAAGGAGTCCTGACCGTCCTGAGCGGGATGACTTATATGGAGCATCTGCAAGACAACATCCGCACCTATTCGCCGCTCCAAGCGCTTTCAGCCGACGACTTGGTGTTTCTCGACCGGATGGCGCAGCTCTTCCAGAACTATCCGACCATCCCCTGCACGGGGTGCGACTACTGCATGCCCTGCCCTTACGGCATCGACATTCCCGGTGTCTTCCAGCTCTACAACCGCTGCGTCAACGAGGGCAATGTGCCCGCCTCGGCCGAAGACCCGAATTACCGCAAAGCCCGCCGGGCCTTCCTCGTCAGCTACGACCGGGCCGTCGAAAGCATCCGCCAGGCCGACCACTGCATCGGTTGCCGCCAATGCGTGTCGAAATGTCCGCAACGCATCCGGATTCCTGCCCAGATGCAACGCGTCGATGCCCTCGTGGAACAACTGAGGTCTCAAACGACAGACCGCTAGTCATTCGCCCCCAAAACAACGGGCAGCGAAGGCAGCGAAGGCAGGCCAGTCCTGTTCATCGTTGTGACCGCCGACATGCAGGCGGTAGCCTATGCTGCCGTCGATGTAGGCTTTGTCGGGAACGGGCGAGCGGTCCTGCATGATCAGGCCGCTTTTGCCGTACAGATGATAGACGGGCGAGGCGTCGCGGCAGGTGCAATACATACCCAGTGGGTTGGCCCAGCTGTCGGTGGTGCCTCCGGTAATGAAAACCGGACGTGGGGCGGCCAGGGCCAGCAGACAATGGGCATCGACGCTCAGCCGTTCACGACGGCGGGGCTGACTGCCGGCACCTTGCTGCGGATGGAGCGCACCGACCCACTTGAAGGCGTTGCCGGCCACCCAGTGGTATGAGCCCTCCGACAGGATGACTTCCATGTTTTCACCCCAGTTTGTCCGCATGGGAGCGGCGCCCAGCACCCCTGAGCAGCTGACGTATGCGATGGCCAAGCGCGGCTCGTATGCCATGGCCAGCAGGGCGGTCTTGCCGTAGCGGGAATGGCCCGTCACGCCTATGTGCTTCGCATCGACCGTGCGGTCATGTTCAAGATGGTCCATGATGCGGCTGATGCCCCAGCTCCAGGCGGCCATGGTACCCCAGTCCTGCGGTTTGCGCCAGTTTCCTTGATTGACCAGGCCTATGAGATAGTCGGTCATGAACGCGCCGTTGTCAGGCTGCAGGGCGGCGCAGTCGAATACGAGGTAACCCCAATGATGTGACAGACATTCGTGCAGGGCTGTTTCAGACGGCCGGCTGTCGACCGAGTGGCCCAACTGTATGATGACAGGAACTTTACCTTTTACACGTGGACGGTACAGGCGGGCGCGGATGACCGGCGTGTGGCGGATGGCGGGATACGACGATGTGTCAATCCGGCCTGTGTAGTCTTTAATGGTATATTGCCTGTCCTGACTTGGAATTTCTTCCGTTTCCGTCCATATGACGTCAAGTTGGCCGGCGGCCTGAGGAATGACTCCCCAGACATCCTCCCGGCAGTGACGCATCAGTTCCTTGCTGCGGTGTCTTTTCCAGTCCTTGAGCCCCCTGACGGGCGTACCGTCATCGCAGCGCAACAGATCGATGGGTGTGTACGCGCCGATGCAGGCCGCATCTTCAGTGAAGTTGGTCCACTCGCCCCATTGTGAACGCTTGATCATGTATCCGGCCGGAGAGGCAGGGGAATAACCTTCCACATCGGTCCAGAATTTCATCGACTCGTGGGTCGGGTGGCAAAGAGCCGGGCGGCAGCTGTCTTGAACGTGCGGCGGCAGGACGGGTGTGGTGAGGCCGACCTGTGCCCACATCTGCTTCATGTCCATCACCCGGTCGACCGTCTCGGGCGGGAAGGCCGGAAAACCTTCAGGATGACTGATGACACTGTTTTCATGCCGGCCATGGCAAGCTGCAAAAAGAAGAACGGCCACCCCGGCCGTTAAAAGTTTCTGTTTCATATTTCCGTCAATTACTGCGCGAAGATAATGGAAAATTGGCGCCCGCAATATTTTGTTTTTAAAAGCCGCCGTTCTATATTTGTATCAATATTCACTATCAATACAAAACTAAAATACTTTTAAAAAAGCAACACTATGGAAATCAACAGCTTTATGGCCGAGCTCGAGCGCAAGCACCCGGGCGAGCGAGAGTATCTTCAGGCCGTCCGCGAAGTCATCGGCAGCATCGAAGAGATCTACAATCAGCACCCCGAATTCGAAAAAGCGAAAATTCTCGAGCGTCTGGTCGAGCCCGACCGCGTCTTCACCTTCAAAGTGCCTTGGAAAGACGACAACGGCGAAATCCACGTCAACACCGGTTACCGCATCCAGTTCAACAACGCCATCGGCCCCTACAAAGGCGGTCTGCGTTTTCACGCCTCGGTCAACCTCTCCATCCTGAAATTCCTCGGTTTTGAACAGACCTTCAAAAACTCCCTGACCACCCTGCCCATGGGCGGCGGCAAAGGCGGCAGCGACTTCTCCCCCCGCGGCCGCAGCCAGGCTGAAATCGAACGCTTCTGCCACAACTTCATGTTGGAACTCTGGCGCAACATCGGTCCCGACACCGACGTGCCCGCCGGCGACATCGGCGTGGGCGCCAAGGAAATCGGCTACCTTTATGCCATGTACAAGAAGCTGGCCCGCGAAAACACGGGCGTGCTGACGGGCAAGGGCCTGGCCTTCGGCGGCAGCGTGATCCGTCCCGAAGCGACCGGTTTCGGCGGCCTTTATTTCGCCAAACAGATGCTCGAGACGGCCGGCAAGGACATCCAGGGCAAGACCATCGCCATCAGCGGCTTCGGCAACGTAGCCTGGGGCGCCGCCACGAAGGCCACCCAGATGGGCGCCAAGGTCGTCACCCTGTCCGGCCCCGACGGCTATGTCTACATTCCGCAGGGCATGACTCAGGAAATGGTCAACTACATGCTGGAACTCCGTGCCTCCAACCAGGACATCATCGAACCCTTCGCCGAAGAATTCGGCGTGGAATTCGTCTCAGGACGCCGTCCGTGGGAACGCAAGGTCGACATCGCCATGCCCTGCGCCACCCAGAATGAACTCAACGGCGACGACGCCCGCATGCTGGTGGCCAACGGCGTGGAGTGCGTGGCCGAAATTTCCAACATGGGCTGCACCCCCGAAGCCATCGACAGCTTCATCAAGGCCCGCGTCATCTACGGCCCGGGCAAGGCGGTCAACGCCGGCGGCGTGAGCGTGTCCGGTCTGGAAATGAGCCAGAACGCCGAACACCTTTCCTGGACAGCCGAAGAGGTCGACGCCCGTCTGCATCAGATCATGTCGAGCATCCACGCCCAGTGCGTGAAGTACGGCACCGAAAAAGACGGCTACATCAACTACATGAAAGGCGCCAACGTGGCCGGCTTCATGAAAGTGGCCCAGGCCATGCTCGACGAAGGCTATTTAGGCTGATCAGCCTAAATAGCCCGACGTTTTTCATTGGGGCTCCGCCCCAAACCTGGCATAGGCCAGGTAGAACCTTGTTTTGTGTCGCATCCGCGGCGCCCGGCCCGTGGCCGGGGCATGTCACAGGGACCCTGTGACATACCATGTCCTTTTTTAATTGGGGCGGTGCCCCAAACCCCCGCCGCATCCGCGGCGCCCGGCCCGTGGCCGGGGTCAGTCACAGGTCAACCCGTGACTGACCATATCCTTTTTTATTGGGGGAATCTTTTCCCCCAATAGAAAAGGCATTTGCCTGGCGAAAGCCAGGCTGTTACAGCGAAAAGGGTGATTCGAAGGCTTGCAGGCGGGGGTGGTTGCGGTCTTTGGCGGACAGTTCGATGCGGTCGGCGGGCAGCGGCCATTCGATGGCGATGTCGGGATCGTTCCACATCAGGGCGCCTTCGGCCTCCGGGTGATAGAACTCATCGCACTTGTATTGAAACAAAGCCTCGTCGCTCAGCACGGCAAAACCGTGCGCGAAGCCCTTCGGCACGAAAAACTGACGGTGATTTTCTCCCGTGAGCTCACAGGTGACATAGCGGCCGTAAGTCGGACTGCCGCGCCGGATGTCGACCGCCACGTCGAGCACCCGTCCCTTCACGCAACGGACCAGTTTGCTCTGCGCATACGGCGGATGCTGGAAATGGAGTCCCCTGACCACGCCATAGTGGCTGAACGACTCGTTGTCCTGCACGAAGCTTATGTCGAGCCCGGTCGCTTCGCGGAACGCCTGCGCATTGAAACTCTCGAAAAAATACCCGCGGCTGTCGCCGAAAATACGGGGCTCGATGACGAGCGGTCCCTCAATATCCGTTTTGATGACGTTCATACGCACAATTTTTCCTTGACAAACTCAATCATTCCGGGCGCGAAACCGTAGGTGGAGCCCAAATACAGCATATGGAGCGCCGCATAAGGCTCCACGGACCGGGCCACGGCTTCTTTTTCCGCAGCCGTGCCGGCCTGAAAATATTCTTCGACGAAGACGTCCCAAAGGCGGCGCATGTCGTTCAGGGTCAGATGGAAGAGGTTGAGGGTATGCCGCTCGTCGTTCAGCTGGCATTGGAAATACCACATGCCCATATCCAAAAGCGGATAGCCGTAACCGAAGTCGGACAGGTCGATCCACAGGTCTTCCGTTCCGTCGGTGATGACGTTGCTCAGCTGCATGTCGCCGTGCAGACAGGTCGTCGCAGCGGGGATTTTGTCGATAAAGGCCGAAACCTTCGCTTTTTCTTCCGTCGAAAGTTCGCTGCACGCAGCGAGGGCCCGACGGTAAAACATCTTCCGGTCGGAAAAAATGGCCGTATCGCACGGAGTCTCGTGGAGCCGGCGGCACATCCGGGCAAAACGACGCCCGATTTCATCCAGACGTCCGGGTTCTTCAGAGACGATGCGGGAGAAAGAGCGCTTGCCTTCGATCCGTTCGAAATCCAGGGCCGTACCCGAAGCGTCTTCATAAAGCGTTCCGACCAAAGGCGTAGGCAGGCCGAAGCACATCACGGCACGGGCCACCATTTTTTCCTGCGCCACCAGTTGCTTGGGCACCCTGTCGTCATAGATTTTGATCATCGAATCGCCGTCGGCACTGTTGTAAGACTTCGAGAGGTAACTCTGCCCGAATTCCGCCCAGACTTCCCTCTGCAGCGGTTTGGGACGGCGGCAAACAGGGATGAAGGCCGACACGCCCGTATCTTCGAATTTTTCCGCCACCGCCGGCGATGCGTTCACGGCCGAAAAGTGCAGTCCCTTCTGACGGGCCCGCAACAGACGGCGCAACGCCGCGAATTTGATGTCGGTCACCCCGTCCAGATCAAGCACATAAGTCCCGCCCGCCTTCATGGCGGAAATCATCGCGTCGGCCGTCGGGCCGTCCAACACGCCGTTCACGATAAAGGTCGTCCCGTCAAGCGACCATTCAGACATTTTTTTCACTTCCATATCATATTCATTTCGTTTCCTCCATTTCCGCTTCCTGTTTGCGGTAGCGCTCCAACACGCGCCGGTTCTCCTCGCTGTCTCCTGTGACAGGTTTGGCCAGACGGGCCGTCCGCAGCGAATCGGTGGCGCGGGCCGCCTGCTCGTTTGACAAAATCACCCGTTCGGCCCCCCTGTTGAGCACGTCCTTCAGAGAGGTCACCAGATTCACCTGCAGGCTGTCGACCTGCCGGCTGAACACAGGAATGTGATAACTGTGGGTGTATTTCGTCGGACCGATGCCGTATTTCATATCGGAAAACGACGGACCGTACAAGTCGATGCCGAACTGGAAGGGGATGGGCGAACTGATGACCGAAATGTAATAATCGAAGCGGGTTTTGATCTGTTGGCGTCCTTCCAGGGCCAAGGTATAGCGGTCCACGCGCAAAATGAAGGGAAAAACATCCAGCACATTGTCGCTGACGACGCCGGAAATCGACATATCGTCAAGCGTTCCGTCCCATTTGCGGCGCATCAGCAGGCGGCGGGCCACCTTGTCGACGACCGGACTCTGCCCGATCATCAGGCCCGAACCGCCTATTTTGAAAACGCCGTTGAGCGAAGGCAGGATGATGTTCATCATCGTATCGAGGCGCGTGGTGGCCGTCAGGGAACAATCCAAATCGCCCTGGAAAGCCTTGAGCAGGGGAATGACGGTGTCGACCGCCGGAATCAGAGAAATGACCTCGTCGGCGGTGATCTTTTCCATGATCAGATTGAAACCAGCCGTGATGTTCTGCTTGCTTTGCGTCGAATAGAATGCATCCAGGTGTATGTTGCCCATATTCGTCGCCGCGTTCCAGTCGGTCAGACTCAGACAGCGTCCGGCCGATGCCAGGCGCCCGTACAAGGTGTCGACCAGCAGCGAATCGTAACGCACGTTGTCGGCCCGCAGGCGCACTTCGGCCCGAAGATTGGCGGGGACGACCAACAAAGACGACAGGTTTTCATCGACCGTCTGCGCTTCAGCCGCCGTCAGCAAGGTCTCCATATAACGGTCGACATCGGCCGCTTCGACGGCTTCAAGCGACAGCGCCGTCCGCTCGGCCCGGAGTTGCTTTCCCCGGTGCCAGGCCAGGATGAGTTCATCCACATCGATGCTGTCGGAGACAATGTCCGCATCGAGGCGGAACAAAGGTTTGTCAATGAACCTGGGCCGACGGGCCGTCAGGGTGCCGCCGACCGACAGGTTCGAGCGGCCGAGGCGGTAATCGAAGCGGTCTATTGAAAATCTTTGGCCGGCGAAACTCAGGTGCAGGCTGTCCACACGGTTTCGGAGCGGCAGTTGCGGGGTCATCAGCGCCGCCCGCTCTACCCTCAGGTCACCTGAGAGGAACCAACGGTCCAACCATTGGCGGAGGTCCTGACTGACTTGAATGTCTATGTCTCCTTTGTCAAAATCGCTTTCGGTCAGGAAAGCCGGCATCCGCTTGAGCAGGGAATCCGGAAGGCTTGTCCAAGGGGCATCGCCTGCCCAGGGCGTACGCAAAGCGTTGCGGTCAGACGGGCCGGCGAGGCCTTCCGGCTTTCGTCGCGCCCCCAAACGGAGCTGCATATCACGAAACCTCAGAAGGTTGCAATCTTTTGCCAAGGCGATGCTCCGGGTGTCGGAAACCACCGACAGACGCGGCCGCTGGCCGAAAAAGTCCGTAGTGGCTATGGTAAAGCTGTTGTCGGTCTGTCCGACCGCCACGCGGAGCGAATCGCTCCCGGTCAAAACCAGCCGGTCAGCTTTCACTTTGCCCTTGAACTCCGGCACCACCACCGAATCGTTGAGCCGTTTGGGCCGGAGATTGGCCAGAAGCGTCAGCGCATGACCTTGGAAAGAGAGGTTCTCGCCGATGCCGAGATGCAAAGTGTCGGCCCGGAAAGCCACCCCCACGGCGCGGGCCGTGCTGTCGACCAGGCTCTTCATGGTCTGCGCCGTCAGCGACAGGGAATCCAGGTCGGCCACCAAGCCGATTTTCGGATAACTCACATCCACGCGGTCGCCCTTCAGGACCGCCTGCAAGCGGGCGTAAGGCAATCCTTTGGCATTCAACTGCGAGCGCCGGGCCGAAGCGTCCACGTCGAGCGTCACGCGGCCACTGGCTGAAACGTCACCGGTCGAATCGGGCAACAGGGCCACCAGCCGGGCCAGCTCGGCAGAAAGGTTGCCGCGGAGGACGAAAAGCGGATCGTCCGACAGCAAACGGCTGCCCTGCCCGGACAAATCCACCTCCAGACCGCCGACCGACAGGCCGAGGCGGGAGAGTTGCCCCGTCAGCTCACCGTCGGCCGACAGGTCCGCTGCGCCCTGCAAGGCCACGCGACAAGTATCCGGCCAAGGCTCGTACGTCACATAGGCATCGGGCAGAGACAAAGAGGCATGGCTTTCGGGGTAAAGACCCGCCGATGCATCCAGATAGCCCCGGCAGTCGGCCGAAAAGCTCAAACGGGCATCGGTATGGACGTCCGCCAACTTCGGATCGATGTTTTTGCCGTAATGCCGGAGCACCTCCCCGAGTGAACAGTCTTCCGTTTTCAAAGAAGCCCGGACAAAAAGGCTGTCGGCGCTTTTCCTGGCCATGACATCCGCCTGAAGGGGCACATAGGCCAGCGACCCGTCGAAATGGCGCAACTGATAGAGCGTCTGTGAGGCTTGCCTGCGGCTCCGGCGGATGCCCACCTCACCGTCAAAATGGAAGGGCACCATCAGCCGGCCGATACCGGGGGTATAGAGAAAACTCCGGCCGTCGAGTCCGAAAGCGAAACGTTTGCCGTTGTCGCGCAAGACCAGGCGGTTCATCCTCAGGGAAGCCGCCAGACTGTCGGTCTGCGATGTATAAACCAGAATCGGCCGGCCGTCGACCGTCACCTGCCCGACCGAGAGGGAGGTGAAATCGAAACCCGACGATTCCTTGTCTTCTTCTTCGACTTTCTTGTCTCCGCCCGTACGGAACATCTGCCAGTTGGCCGCTCCGTCGCCGTAGCGGTGGGCGTAAAGCCGCAGGCCCGAAAGGGTCACGCCGGCCGAACGGATTTCGCCGTTCAGCAACGCCATATAATTGATGGAAGCCGAAAGGCGGTCAAACGAGGCCAGCGTATCGGACTCCGCCCCACGTCCGGCCCGCAAAAGGGGATATCTGCTGTCGGGCAGGTCCCACCCGGCCCAGCGGTCGTGCGGATAAGTCACCGACACGCTGTCAAGCTGCAGGTTCAGATTGGGGAAACTTTCCAGGACACTGATGCGCACGCCGCCGTAACTGACCCGGCCGTCGACGAAGGTCGCAGCCGCCCGGTCGACCAGACGGGTGAGCAAATCGGTTTTCACGACCAGCTGAATGGCCGTCAGCACCAGGGCCCAAAGCAGGACAATGATTCCTAAAACCCAAGCTGTCAGCCTGATGAGCTTATTTTTCGCTGCAGACATTTATTTATCGCACATTTCCGCAGCGAATATACGGACAAAATTCGTACTTTTGCACCTGATACAGTAAGAAACAACCATACTATCCAACAACTCATTTTCAACATGGAACTCCCCACCAAATACAACCCTGCCGACATCGAAGGCAAATGGTATGCCTATTGGATGGATCACCGCCTTTTCCACAGCGAGCCCGACGGGCGCGAACCCTACACCATCGTCATTCCCCCGCCAAACGTCACCGGCGTGCTGCACATGGGCCATATGCTCAACAACACCATCCAGGATATCCTGGTGCGCCGCGCCCGCATGCAGGGCAAGAACGCCCTCTGGGTGCCCGGCACCGATCACGCCAGCATCGCCACCGAAGCCAAGGTGGTCAAAAAACTCGCTGAGCAGGGCATCAGCAAAAGCGACCTGACGCGTGAGGAGTTTCTCGCTCATGCCTGGGCCTGGAAAGAAGAACACGGCGGCATCATCCTCAAACAGCTCCGCCGTTTGGGCGCCAGCTGCGACTGGGAGCGCACGGCCTTCACCATGGACGAAACGCGCAGCCGGAGCGTCATCAAGGTCTTCGTCGATCTTTACGAAAAAGGGCTCATCTACCGCGGCGTGCGCATGGTCAACTGGGATCCCGAGCGCAAAACGGCCCTCTCCGACGAAGAAGTCATCTACAAGGAAGAGCACAACAAGCTTTACTACCTTAAATATTATGTGGCCGACCAGGAAACGGTCAAGCTGACGGGCGCCGAAGGCGAAGTCTTCCACCGCGACGAAAAAGGTTATTACGCCGTCGTGGCCACCACCCGCCCGGAGACCATCATGGGCGACACGGCCATGTGCATCAACCCCAAAGACGCGAAGAACCGCTGGCTGAGCGGTCACAAAGTCATCGTGCCGCTGGTGGGCCGCGTCATCCCCGTCATCGAAGACGAATACGTCGACATCGAATTCGGTACCGGTTGCCTGAAGGTGACCCCCGCCCACGACGTGAACGACTATATGCTGGGTGAGAAATACCACCTGCCCTCCATCGACATCTTCAACGACGACGGCACCCTCTCCGAGGCCGCCGGCCTGTATGTGGGCATGGACCGTTTCGCCGTGCGCAAGCAGATCGACACCGACCTCAAGGAGGCCGGATTGCTGGAAAAGGAAGAAGACTATGTGAACAAGGTGGGCCACAGCGAGCGGACCGACGCCGTCATCGAGCCGAAACTGTCGATGCAATGGTTCCTCAAGATGCAGCATTTCGCCGACATCGCCCTGCCGCCCGTGATGAACGACGACTTGAAGTTCATCCCCGCCAAATACAAGAACACCTACCGCGTGTGGTTGGAAAACATCAAGGACTGGTGCATCAGCCGCCAGCTCTGGTGGGGTCACCGCATTCCGGCCTGGTATCTACCCGAAGGCGGTTTCGTGGTGGCCGAAACGGCCGAAGAAGCGCTGGCCAAAGCCAACGCGCAGCGCAACGGCAAGCCCGCCCTCACCCTCTCCGACCTGCGTCAGGACGATGACGTGCTCGACACCTGGTTCTCGAGCTGGCTCTGGCCCGTCTCCCTCTTCGACGGCATCAACCACCCCGACAACGAAGAAATCAAATATTATTACCCCACGGCCGACCTCGTGACCGGTCCGGACATCATTTTCTTCTGGGTGGCCCGCATGATCATGGCCGGTTATGAATACCGGGGCGACATGCCTTTCCGCAACGTCTATTTCACCGGCATCGTCCGCGACAAACTCGGGCGCAAGATGTCCAAGAGTCTGGGCAACAGCCCCGACCCCATCGGCCTCATCGACAAATACGGCGCCGACGGCGTGCGCATGGGCATGATGCTTTCCGCCCCCGCGGGCAACGACATCCTCTTCGATGATGCGTTGTGCGAACAGGGCATGAAATTCAACAACAAGATCTGGAACGCCTTCCGCCTCATCAAAGGCTGGACGGTCGACGACCGGCTGGAACAGCCCGAAGCCGCCCGCGTCGCCGTGGAGTGGTTCGACGCCAAGATGAAACAGTCGGTGGCCGAAATGGACGACCTCTTCTCGAAATACCGTCTGTCGGAAGCCCTGATGTGTGTCTACAAACTCTTCTGGGACGAATTCTCGGCCTGGTACCTCGAATTGGTCAAACCCGCCTGGCAACAGCCCATCGACGCGGTGACCATGCAGGCCACGCTGCGCTTCTTCGAAGAGCTCTGCCTCCTGCTCCATCCCTTCATGCCTTTCATCACCGAAGAACTCTGGCAGGCCATGGAAGAACGAAGCGCCGGCGAAAGCATCATGATTTGCCGTCAGCCTGCGGTCGAGCCCTTCGACGCCGCCGTCATTGAGGGTTTCGAACGGGTGAAGGAAACCGTGGCCGGCATCCGCACCATCCGCCTGGAAAAGAACATCGCCCCCAAGGTGGCCCTGACCCTGGAAGCGGTCGGTCCGCACGACGCCGCTTTCGACGCCATCCTCATCAAGATGGGCGGACTTTCTTCCGTCACGGCCGTCCGGGACAAAACGCCGAAAGCCGCCTCGTTCCGCGTCGACAAAACCGAATACTGCGTACCGCTCGGCGACCTGGTCGACAGCGACGAAGAGAAAAAGAAACTCGAAGCCGAACTGGAACACCTGCAGGGTTTCCGTGCCGCCGTGCTGAAAAAACTCTCCAACGAAAGTTTCGTCAGCCGTGCCCCTCAGGCCGTCGTCGACCTGGAGCGTCGGAAACTCGCCGACGCCGAAGCCAAAATCAAAGCCATTGAAGAAAGCCTGAAAGGCTGAACCCACTTCATCATCAAGCAACCATGAGCGAACTCAACGAAACCCCTCAGGAGGAGAAAAAAAGCCTGAACTTCATCGAACAGATCGTGGAGGACAACCTCCGCGACGGACTCAACGACGGCCGCATCCAGACGCGTTTCCCGCCCGAGCCCAACGGCTACCTCCACATCGGCCACGCCAAGGCCATCTGCATGGATTTCGGCATCGCCAAAAAATACGGCGGTGTGTGCAACCTCCGTTTCGACGACACCAACCCCACGAAGGAAGACAACGAATACGTCGAGGCCATCAAGGAAGACATCAAGTGGCTGGGCTACGAGTGGGGCAACGAATATTACGCTTCCGACTATTTTCCCCAACTGTGGGATTTCGCCGTCCGGCTCATAGAGGAAGGCAAAGCCTACATCGACGAGCAGAGCAGCGAAGCCATCGCCGCCCAGAAGGGCACCCCTACCCAACCCGGCACGGAGAGTCCTTACCGCAACCGGCCCGTCGAAGAGAGCCTGGCGTTGTTCAACAAAATGAACGCGGGTGAAATCGAAGAAGGCAAAATGGTGCTCCGGGCCAAAATCGACATGGCCAACCCCAACATGCACTTCCGCGACCCCATCATCTACCGTGTGGTCAACCATCCGCATCACCGCACCGGAACAACCTGGAAGGCCTACCCGATGTACGATTTCGCCCACGGACAGAGTGACTTTTTCGAAGGGGTCACCCATTCGCTCTGCACGCTGGAATTCGTGGTTCACCGCCCCCTCTACGACCTGTTCATCGACTGGCTGAAAGAAGGGAAAGACCTCAACGACCACCGTCCGCGCCAGCGCGAATTCAACAAGCTGAACCTTAGCTATACTTTGATGAGCAAGCGCAACCTGCTCATCCTGGTCAAGGAAGGCTTGGTGCAAGGCTGGGACGATCCCCGCATGCCTACCCTCTGCGCCTTCCGCCGCCGGGGCTACAGCCCGGAGAGCATTCACAATTTCGTCGACAAGATCGGTTACACCACCTTCGACGCGCTGAATGAAATCTCTCTGCTGGAGGCAGCGGCCCGCGAAGACCTGAACACCCGCGCCCAGCGCGTCAGCGCCGTGCTCGATCCCGTCAAGCTCATCATCACCAATTATCCGGAAGGCCAGACCGAAGAAATCACGGCGCAGAACAACCCCGAGAACGAAGCCGACGGCACGCACACCGTCATCTTCAGCCGCGAACTCTGGATAGAGCGCGATGACTTCATGGAAGACGCGCCCGCCAAGTTCTTCCGCCTGGGTCCGGGCAAAGAGGTCCGCTTGAAGAACGCCTACATCATCAAATGTCCCGAGCAGAATTGCTGCCTGAAAGACGCGACAGGCAAAATCACGGAAATCTACGCCGAATACGACCCCGACAGCAAGAGCGGCAGTCCCGGCGCCGACCGCAAGATCAAAGGCAAGACCCTCCATTGGCTCAGCGCGCCCCATTGCTGCGAGGCTGAGGTCCGCCTCTACGACCGTCTGTGGAAAGTGGAGAACCCCCGCGACGAAATGGCCCGATTGGTCGAGGAGCAGAACTGCACGCCGCTGGAAGCGATGAAGCAGATGATCAACCCCGATTCGCTCCACGTTCAGAAAGCCTTCGTCGAGCCCTGGGCTACCCGCCAGCCGGCCTTGACCTACTTGCAATTCCAGCGCATCGGCTATTTCAACGTCGATCCCGATTCCACGCCGGAGCGCCCCGTCTTCAACAAGACGGTGGGCTTGAAAGACACTTGGGGAAAGATTCAGGGGAAATAAGCTTCTTGTCGGCGGCGATGCAGAAAAAGCGGGAGGCCTATATCCGTAACCTGGTGGCGCGGTTCGAAAAAGAGCGCGCCGAGGGCAAGTCGTCGTACTTCGATGCCGAAGATTTCGAAGACATCATCGTCTGGTATCTCGACGCCGCGCAATACGAAAAAGCCGGGGAAGTGCTCCGCCGCGCCGAAGCCATCCACCCGGGCAATCCGTATCTGACGCTCCGCAAAGCGGAACTTTACATCAATCTGCACGAGCCGGACAAAGCCCTGCGCCTCATCGCGGACCTTCCGCCCGACGAAGACACGCTGCTGGTCCGCGCCTCCGCCATGATGGACACCGGGCAGGAAGCACAGGCCATCGCCATCATGCAGAAACTGATGCGACAGGCCACGGCTGACCGCGACCTGCTCTGTCTGGACATCGCCGACACCCTGATCGCCCGCAACCGCTGGGATGTGGCCCTGAAGATGCTGAAAAGCATCATGCCCGCCTACCCCCACAACAAGGAGCTCTTCACCAAAGCCGTCGACTGCGCCCTGGCCCTGGAGGACGTAGCCGCCACCCAACCCTTTCTGGAGCACCTGCTCGACGAAGACCCTTACGACATCCGTGCCTGGGCCCAGTTGGGCGAATGCCACATCAAGGCCGGCCGTTGCGACCAAGCCATCGAGGCTTACGAATTCGCCATGGCCGCCAGCAGCGGACAGCCCGACTACCTGCTCTCCATCCTGATGGGCCACGCCTACGCCCAAAAAGAGGAATACGAAACCGCCCTGGAACATTACACCGCCGCGCTTCCCCACCTGCAGACCGATGCCGAGCGCAACGAAGTGCTGGGTTGCATGGGCGAAGCCCACGAAAGACTGGCACACTGGGAGGAGGCTCTGGCCTTCTACGAAAAAGCCTTGAAGGCTTACCCGTACGACGACCAGGCCTGGCTGGGCATCGGCGTCTGCCGCTTGGAGCAACTGGATTGGACGGCGGCCATGAACGCCTTCGACCGCGTGCTGCAGATCAATCCCGACAACGAGGACGTCTGGACCTGCATCGGCGACCTCTACGTCGACACGAATCAGTTCGACGAGGCCGTCAGCGCCTACACTCGGGCCCTGCAACTCAACCCCGACCAGGCCGATGTGTGCCAAGCGCTGGGGCACCTCCATTTCGAAGCCAACCGCCTCGAGTTGGCCCTTGATTACTACATCAAAGCCGCCGGGCTCGATCCGGAACTGCCCAACATCTACGTCTATCAAGCGCTCTGCCTTCAATTTCTCGGCCGCGATGCCGAAAGCGGACAGGCGCTGAAGGAAGCCCTCCGACACGATCCTGAAGCAGAAAAGTTCTATCGTTCCCTGTTCCGAGGAACAGGGAACGATAAGGGCCTTTTTTGATTGGGGCTTCGCCCCAAGCCCCCGCCGCTCTCGCGGCGCCCGGCCCGTGGCCGGGGATATGTCACAGGTCCCTGTGACATATCCTGTCCTTGTTTGATTGAGGGAAGTAATCCCTCAAACTCCCTCTGTCGGCGGGCATACCCGCCTCCGCAACATCACTGTCACTTTTATTGGTGAGCGTGATACGGAGCGAAGCGACCGAAAGGGGCTTGGGGGAATCCGTTTCCCCAATCAGACAAGGATTTCGCCTGGCTTTCGCCAGGCGTCTGCTTCTGACCTGCGGTCAGAAGCGGACTTCGCCGCCTACGTTGATGGAGAAGAGATGAGCGGCGGGAATGGTTTCACCGTTCAGCTCATAACTGCGGTGGGTGAGCCGCCAGTTGAAATCAACACGGAAAATGTTGAAGATGTTGGAAATGCCGCAACCGACTTCCATATAGGGCTTGCCCAATTCCTTCATGCTGACGGGGAACATCATTTTGGCCTGAGCCCGCTCGTCGCCCGTCAAGACCAGCGACGTCATGCCGTTGTTCTTGTCGGAAATGGTGCCGTAAGTGCCCTTGAAGAAAATCACCTCGCGCATATTGGCTTTCTGCAGGAAAGGTATCCGGCCGAAGAAGAACCCGTCGAAGCTGTGTTCCACCATCAGCGTCCCCCAGGTATCGGAGGCGAATTCCATATAATCCATACAGGCAAAGGCCTTGCGGTCAAGCAGGAAGGTACCGTTGCCCTCGTGCATGTGAAGGAAAGGATAAGGCACCTCGCCGAAAATCGTGCCGCCGTTCAGATGGAAGGTGGTCTGACCGATCGGACCGAAACGGTGACGGTAGTCGATCGTCAGTTCGGGACGGAAGTATTGGGCATCGAATTCGCCCGGACCGCCCAACGAACCGTAGAGGCTCACGTAGAAGACGGGGTAGGTCGAAAATTTGTAATTCTTCACGAAGTGGCCGCGCATGACCTTTTCTTCCTTCGAAAAACGGGCCTGGGCGTAGAATTCGTTCATCATCACGCCATTGATCGGGTCCCAGGTCCGGCTGTCGACCATCGGCACATATTCCCCGCCGTAGACATAGCGGAAGGTATAACCCGCCTGGCAGTTGATGTTCATCGAAAATTCGTGGTCGTAGAGCACGGAGGCTTCGGTCATATAGGTCAGCCGGCGTCCGCCATGCTTGGCCAGCAAGGCCGCCAGGATATTTTCTTCGGTAAACTCGGCTTGGTCGTGACCGATCTGATAGATGTCGTGCGAAGCCTGCACATGGATCGACTTGTACGGATAGCGGCTGAAGAGCCATTGGAAACCGCCGCCGCCCTTTATCTTGCCGTCTTTCGTACCGGCGCCGATTTTGGCGTGGAAGCGGTATTTCTTGCTGAGTTCCTTGGTGCTGTGGATGCCGATACCCAGGTGGACACCTTCCAGATCGTTGAAACTCAATATATTCGTATAGTTACCGAATCCTATGCCCCAAGCCGGCACATCGAAGTAACTCGTCGCCAGAAGGTTGGCAATGCCGTACCACTTCTTGTAGAAAGAGGTCGTCTTGACCGAATCGACCATTTCGTAAATGCCCTGCTCCGTCTTGTCGAGTTCGATGGGGCGGATGGAATCCCAGTAGGTCACATCCTTGTCTTCCATAGCCGGATCGATGTAAACCAGACCCGCCTTCGGATTGGGAATGGTCACGTTCTCGAAAACGGGATTCGTATAGATGACGTCGCGGTGACCCGTGAAATTGAGCAGCTGGACCGAATCGCTCTTGACCAGATTGAAGTCGATGGAAACGTGGTCCTGGTCGTGGAACCAGGTGCCGTCAGGCAAGCGTTTGTTTTCGGCGCCCAGCCACACGTTGCGTATCCAGTTCACGTTGGCCTCATGCATCATCTTGGCCTTGATGCTCTTCAAGGCATAGTCTTCGGCGTCGATGAGCATTTCGCCCTTGAAGAGCGGGGTGGTGCTGTTGAACTTCGGACGGAAATGGACCACGTAGGTTTTGCGTCCGTCCACCGGGATGCTGTCGACCACGAAATAGCTGTAATACAACTGTCCGGCCAGTTGCAGGGGCGAGGCCAGCTTGATCGAGAAAAGTTCGATGAAATCGTCGTAGAAATTGGCTTTCAGCTCGAGGCTGCCGGTATATTGTAACAACAAGTTCACCTGGTCCACACCCGAGACCTGGTTGGCCAACAACACCTCCTGATCTTGCTGCAACTCGTTGAGGTTGTGGTAGCGGCGGGCGTTGGTTTCCGAAAGCAGGGTAGGCAGCGTGGCCTTGCCCGTCACCTTCGATGAATCCATGTAATTGAAAACGAAGCCGATCTGTTTTTTCAGATTCTCACCGTTCAGGCGCTTGTCGGCATCGTCGATGTCGAAACGCATTTTCGAATAGAGGTCGCACTCATACTGCGGACGGCGTTCCGGGTCGTTGACTTCGCGCCGGTCGTCGATTTTCTTGAGGAAGCCGCGGATGTATTCTTTCTGATTGGAGTTGAAAACCACTTCGTTGAGGTTGTTCTCCACCATCACGAGCGAGAAATCGATTTTGTTGTCGCGGCCGGGAATGACGCGGGCCTGTTCGGGTTCGTAACCCGTCATCGACGTGACCAGTTGCTTGAGGGTGAGGTCACGCGTCTCGAAAGCGTAATAACCGTCGTTGTCGGTGGCCTGGCCCACGGTGCTCCCGTTGAAATAGACCCCTACATAAGGTAGCCCTTCGCCCGTTTCCCCGTCGACGACCCGGCCATGGACTTTGGTGACCGGAACCTGAGCGAACAGGTTCGACGAAAGAATGCAAGCGGAAATGATAAGAAACAAGCTGCGTTTCAGAGCCATATGGGTACGCTGTCAAGGGGTTTGAATCGGGGCGCAAAAGTACACAAATATTCTCAGTATCACAAGCCTCCGTGCAGTCCGGACGAAAATTCTTCTCCGCAAGGCGACAGGCTTAATTTTGCCCGCAAAGATTGTCGGTTTGCAGAAATGTCCGTATATTTGGCTCATCTATGGCCCTGCCCGCAGGGGCGGCCGGCGACGAGCTAACGTTTAACCATACATAATACATTATTTATGAAAGCTTTCATGGACAGCAACTTCATGTTGGACAACGAAGTTGCACAGGACCTTTTCCACAACCACGCGGAAAACCTCCCCATCATCGACTACCACTGCCACCTGAATCCCGAATTCATCGCCAAAGACCGCAAGTTCGACAACCTGGGCCAGATCTGGCTGGAAGGCGACCACTACAAATGGCGCGCCATGCGCACCAACGGCGTGGACGAGCGCTTCTGCACCGGCAAGGACACGACCGACTGGGAAAAATTCGAAAAATGGGCTGAGACGGTCCCCTACACCATGCGCAACCCGCTCTATCACTGGACCCACCTCGAGCTGAAGACCTGCTTCGGCGTGGAAAAAATCCTGAAGCCCGAAACCGCCCGTGAAATTTTCGACGAGTGCACCGCCAAGCTCCGCACCCCCGAATACAGCGCCCGCAACCTGATGCGCAAATACAAGGTGGAAACCGTCTGCACGACCGACGACCCCGTCGACAGCCTGGAATATCACCTCCAGCTCAAGAATGAAGGCTTCGAAATCAAGGTGCTCCCCACCTGGCGTCCCGACAAGGCGATGGCCGTCGAGGTGCCCGCCAACTTCCGCGCCTACATCGAAAAACTCAGCCAGGTCTCCGGCGTCAGCATCTCGAAGTTCGAAGACGTCATCGCCGCCCTGCAGAAACGTCACGACTTTTTCGAAAGCGCAGGCTGCCGTCTGAGCGACCACGGCATCGAAGAGTTCTATGCCGAAGACTACACCCAGGCCGAAATCGACGCCATTTTCAACAAGGTATACGGCGGCAAGGTCCTCACGAAAGAAGAAATCCTGAAATACAAGAGCGCCATGATGTATGAGTTCGCCATCATGGACGCCAAGAGCGGCTGGACACAGCAGTTCCACTACGGCGCCATCCGCGACAACAACAGCCGTCTGTTCGCCAGCCTCGGCCCCGACACCGGCTTCGACAGCATCGGCGACTTCACCGTGGCCAAGAACATGAGCAAGTTCCTCAACAGCCTCGACAAGAGCAACCAGCTGGCCAAGACCATCCTCTACAACCTCAACCCGCGTGACAACAACCTCATCGCCACGATGATCGGCAACTTCCAGGACGGAAGCGTGGCCGGCAAGATGCAGTTCGGCAGCGGCTGGTGGTTCCTCGATCAGAAATACGGCATGACCGAACAGATGAACTCGCTGTCCATCCTGGGCCTGCTGAGCCGTTTCGTCGGCATGCTGACCGACTCGCGCAGCTTCCTCTCCTATCCGCGCCACGAGTATTTCCGCCGCATCATGTGCAACCTCATCGGCACCGACGTGGTCAACGGCGAAATCCCCGCCAGCGAGATGGATTTCATCTACAAGATGGTCGAAGGCATCTCCTATTACAACGCCAAGAACTTCTTCAAATTCTGAATCAATTGAATTAAAACAACAGACAATATGGCAAAAGTTGTCACTTTCGGGGAAATCATGCTGCGTTTGGCTACCCCGGACTACCAGCGTTTCTGCCAGGCAGAATCCTTTACCGCGACTTACGGCGGCGGCGAAGCCAATGTGGCCGTCTCGCTGGCCAATTACGGCATTGACGTCGATTTCGTCACCCGCCTGCCCGAAAACGATCTGGGCCGGGCCTGCATGATGAACCTGCGCAAATACGGCGTGGGCGTCGACAAAATCGTGTACGGCGGCGACCGCCTGGGCATCTATTTCCTGGAAACCGGTGCCGTGGCCCGCGCCAGCAAGGTGGTTTACGACCGCGCCGGTTCCTCCATCGCGGCCATCCAAGCCGGCATGATCGACTGGGACAAGGTCCTCGAAGGGGTGGAATGGTTCCATTGGACCGGCATCACACCGGCCATTTCCCAAGGCGCCGCCGACGTGTGTCTGGAAGCCGTCAAGGCCTGCAACCGCAAAGGCATCACCGTGTCGTGTGACCTCAATTACCGCAAGAATCTCTGGAAATACGGCAAAAAGGCTTCCGAAGTGATGCCCGCGCTGGTCGAAGGCTGCGACATCATCCTCGGCAACGAGGAAGATGCCGAGAAGGTGTTCGGCATCAAGCCCGAAGGCTTCGACGTGGCCCAGACCAACGGTCAGGTCAATGCCGCCGAATTCGAATCGGTCTGCACCCAGCTCATGAAACGCTTCCCCCGCGCCAAGAAAGTCATCATCACCCTGCGCGGCAGCATCA
>R18__coassemble_1515_pt1 | contig 26485 bp, 18 predicted proteins | sample R18__metabat2_low_PE_032 | metagenome-assembled genome bin R18
ACGAGGAACGTCTGGACGAGGAATACAGCAACGATTACCTGAACCGCAGCCTCTCGGAGGTGGGCGAGGTCAATTACCGCTACAACAACGGCACGCTCAACCTGATGGCCGGTTTCAAGGTGCAACCCACCCAGAACTACAGCAACACGACCTACCTCGACGGCAGCGACCCCTATGAGGTGACCCAGAAAGTGGTCAACTTCTCGCCGACGGCCAGCATCCGCTACAACATGGGCGGCCGCCGCAATTTCCTGAGGGCCGAATACCGGGGCAACAGCGAACAGCCTTCCATCTCGCAGATGCAGCCCGTCAAGAACAATTCCGACCTGATGAACGAAACGGTCGGCAACGCGACGCTGAACCCGGCTTACCGGCAGAGCCTGCGCCTGATCTTCACCAAGAACAATGCGGAGACCCTTTCGTCGATGAACCTGACCGTCTTCGGCAACATGACGCAGAACGCCCTGGTGTCGAACAGCATTTACGACCGCACGGGCAAACAATACAACCAGACGGTCAACGCCGAGACCAATCCTTTCAACCTGAATATCAGCTTCATGTACAACACGCCCATCATCGCCAACCGCCTGCACCTGAACACGCGGACGTCGGCCAATTACGCCGAACGGGTGGGCTACACGATGCGCAGCGATGACCTCGTCGATCCGCAGAACATGCCCCTGGGCGACCTGAGCCGCACGGAAAGTTCGGGCATCAACGAGAACCTGGCGCTGACCTTCACCCACGACGTCATCGAAATCGGCGCCCGCGGTACGTTCGGTTACAACCACACCTACAACGCCCTGAGCGGCAACATCCAGAACACCATGACGTGGTCGGGCAGCGGCAACGTCAACATCCATCTGCCCTACAGCTGGAACATTTCCACCGACATCAGTTACAGCGACCGCTCGGGTTACGGCGACTTCGACCAGGACGAAATCCTTTGGAACGCCTCCGTCGACAAGACTTTCGGCCAGAAGCTGACGGTGTCGCTGAGCATCACCGACATTCTGCGCCAGCGCCTCAACATCAACCAGACCATCGGCGACAACTACATCAGTTACAACAAATACAACACCGTGCCGTCGTATTTCCTCCTGACGGTCACCTACAAGATTGCCCATTTCGGCGGTTCGACCACGGCCGAAGACATGATGAACGGCCGCCGGCGCGGTCCGATGGGTGAAGGGCCGATGGGCGGCGGCATGCCTCCGATGAACGGCGGATTTGTGCCTCCGATGGGCGGCGGCGGTCCGATGTAATTCATTTTCACCCCGTTTTGTTTTGATTCATATCTGAGCCATGAATACACCGAAAGCGCTTTGGCTGCTTGCCCTCTTGTGTTGTGCCCCCATTTGCGTGGAGGCACAATACAACGTGCAGGGCAAGGTGCTTGATGCCGAAAACGAAAAAGCCATCGAACTGGCCACCGTCAGGATGCTCCGGGCCGCCGACTCGCTTTTCGTCAACGGCGCGGTGACCGATTACGCCGGCCGCTATTCCTTCACCCGGGTGACCAAGGGCGATTATCTGTTGGAATTCAAGTTCCTGGGTTACAAGACCCGGTTCGTGTCGGTGACCGTGCGCAACCGCTCGCAGATTCTCAAGAGCGTCTTGCTGGAGGAAGACACGCAGTTGCTTGATGCGGCCGTGGTGTCGGGCACGGCGGCGCAGATGATCGTGCGCGGCGATACCATCGAATACAACGCTTCGGCCTTCAAGTTGCAGGAAGACGCCGTGGTGGAAGACCTGCTCAAGCGCCTGCCCGGCTTTCTCATCGACAGCGACGGCAACATCACGGTCAACGGCGAGACCATCGCCCGCATCCGGGTGGACGGCAAGAAGTTCTTCGACGGCGACAACGAGATGGTGACCAAGAACTTCACCGTCGACATGATCGACAAGATCCAGGTCATCGACGAATTGTCGGAAATGGCCCAGCTGACCGGCATCGAAGACGGCGAGACCACCCGCATCCTCAACATCACCCTCAAGCCCGACCGGCGCAAAGGGCGTTTCGGCAACATCGGCGGCGGCATCGGTGCCGATTTCGACCAAGGGCTGGGCGCCTATTTCAAAAAAGACTACGACTGGAGCCGTTTCCTCGCCGACGACGCCCGCTTCGACGCCAATGTCTCGGTCAACTTTTTCAAGGAAAACAGCCGGACCACGCTGGTCGGCGGCGCCAACAACACCAACAACTCGCGCAGCAGCCGGGGCAGAGGCAACCGGGGGTGGAGTCAGGGCAGCGGCATCACCACTTCCTTCAACGCCGGCGTGAACAACAACACCGACCTGTTGAACGATTCGCTGAGCCTGGGCGGCCACCTGTCCTACAACCACTCCTCGAACGAAGGCTGGACCTCGCAGCGCCGGGAGAGTTACCTCAAGGACGTGACCAGCGTGGATTCTTCCTTCCAGCGCTCGAATTCGCAGAGCAACAACGCCAGCCTGAGCGGCGAAGTGCGCTGGCTGATGGATGAGTACAATACTTTGGTCATCCAACCCAACGTGACCTACGGCTACAATTCCACCCGTTCGACGCGCACGTTCGAATATTTCACCGACGGCGAGGCCAGTTCCTGGGGCAATTCTGCCAACGAAAACGGCTCGCAAAACCTCAATGCCCGCCTGAGCGTGATGTACAGCCACAAGTCGGCCGAAAAGAAGGGACGCAACCTGACCTTCAGCCTCAACGGCGGCCTGACCTTCAGTGACGGTGACGGCTTCAACGTCTCGAACAAATACATGCCGGGCGACTCGGCCGACCTGCGCAACCAGCACAACGTCAACAACTCATCCTCCTACAATCTGTCGCTGCGCGGTTCGCTGGTGGAGCCCTTGGGCGAAAGCCTGAAACATTTCCTGCAGGCGCAGGCTTCGGTCTCTTTCTCGAAGCGTTCCTCCGTGCGCGACCAGTACGATTTCAACGAACTGACGCAGGCCTACGACCTTTACAACGAGGAATACAGCAACGATTTCCGCAACACCAACCTGTCGGAAAACTTTTCGCTGAGCTACAATTACCGGACCACGGCCGTGAACCTCACCGCGGGTTTCAACGGCGAGCCCGCCCAGCAGTGGAGTTACACCCATTATGCCGACGGCGACCGGCGCGACATCATCAACAAGACCTTCAATTATTCGCCGACCTTCAATCTGCTCTGGAACCTCAACGGCCAGAAACGCAATTACATACGGGTGGAGTACCGAGGCCGGAGCACCGAGCCGACGGTCAGTCAGATGCAACCCGTCAAGAACAACACCAACACGATGCACGAAACGGTGGGCAACCCGTCGCTTTTGCCCTCGTTCGCCCATACGCTGCGCTTGCAATACACCAAGTCGAACCAGGAGACCTTTTCCAGCATCAATGCCGGCATCAACGGCACGCTGACCACCGACGCGATGGTCTCCAACAGCATTTATGACGCTTCGGGCAAGCAATACAACCAGACGGTGAACGCCGAAAGGAATCCTTTCAACCTGAGCGCCAACCTGATGTACAACCGGCCGATTGTCAGGAACCGGCTCCATTTCAACACCAATACGCAGGTCTCTTACCAGCAGCGGATAGGTTATTCGTCGCGCAACGTCAGCCTGGAAGACATCGACGCCGACGACATCATCGACGGCAAACTGATGCTGGGCGACTGCAGCCTGACCGACAATTACAGCGTCAGCGAGGATCTGCAGCTGACCTTCACCCACAACGTCATCGAGGTGGGGGCGAGGGGCAACATCCGCTATTCCAATACCCTGAACAACCTCAACACCGACCGCGACCGCCACACCGTCAACTGGTCGGTCCGCGGCAACGTGACGCTTCATCTGCCCTATGACTGGACCGTCGACAACGTGCTGAGTTACAGCGACCGGACGGGTTATGCCGACTTCGACAGCGACGAGCTGATGTGGAACGCCACGGTCAGCAAACCGGTCTTCAAGAAGAAATTCACCCTCAAACTCACCGCCAACGACATTCTGCGCCAGCGGAAGAACATCAACCAGAACATCGGCGACAATTCGGTCTCCTATACCCAGAGCGACATGCTCTCGTCGTATTTCGTCGTTTCGCTGACCTGGCGGATGCGGCGTTTCGGCGGACGTCCCGACGGCCAACGCGGCCGGCGCGGCGAAATGCAGGAACCGCCTCAAGACGGTGACGCTCCGCAGGGCGAAGGCCGTCCTCAGGAAGGCGGACAGGGTCCCGGCGCTTCCGAAGGCCGGCAGAGCGCCGGCGGCCCGGAAGGCGGACAGGGCAACGGCCCCGGCGCTATGAACGGCGGTCCCGGCGGTATGAACGGCGGTCCCGGCGGCATGGGCGGCGGCTTCAGCGGCGGCGGTCCCGGAGGGGGCGGATCCGGCGGCGGAATGCCGTAATTTTATCGGCTGAACCTTGCGGAAATCAAACCTTTTCTCTTATTTTTGCAGATTAAGATTTTTCGGAATTTTATACTGACAAAAATAAGTTATGAAGACAAATTACGAACTCCGCTATGCGGCCCATCCCGCCGATGCGAAACACTACGACACAGCCCGTCTGCGTCAGGATTTTCTGATTGAAAAACTCTTTGCCGACAACGAGGTCAACATGGTCTATTCCATGTACGACCGCATGGTCGTCGGCGGTGCCAAGCCCGCGGGCGAATCGCTCCGTCTGGAGGCCATCGACCCCCTCAAGGCCCCCTGCTTCCTCCACCGCCGCGAACTGGGCATCTACAACGTGGGCCAGGGCGACGGCATCGTCCGCGTAGGCGACAAGACCTTCGAACTGAAATTCAAGGAGGCCCTCTACGTGGGCGCCGGTGACCGCGAAATCTTCTTCGAAAGCAAGGATGCGGCCTGCCCCGCTTTGTTCTATTTCAACTCGGCCGTGGCCCACACCACGTATCCCGACAAAAAAATCACCAAGGCCGACGCCGTCGTGGCCCACATGGGCTCGCTCGAAATGAGCAACGAACGCAACATCAACAAGATGATCGTCAACCAGGTGCTCCCGACCTGCCAGCTGCAGATGGGCATGACCGAACTGGCCCCCGGCTCGGTCTGGAACACCATGCCGGCTCACACCCACAGCCGCCGCATGGAGGCTTATTTCTATTTCGACATCCCCGAAGACCAGGCCATCTGTCATTTCTGCGGTCCCGTCGACGAAACCCGTCACATCTGGATGCAGGGCAACCAGGCCGTCCTGAGCCCCGAGTGGTCCATCCACAGCGCCGCCGCCACCCACAACTACACCTTCATCTGGGGCATGGGCGGTGAGAACCTCGATTACGGCGACCAGGATTTCTACAAGATCACTGACCTCAAATAAGCATTTACAAACTTTTAAAACATCAATACAATGAACAGTCTGAACGCTTTCTCGCTCGAAGGAAAGAATGCCTGGATCACGGGCGCTTCCTACGGCATCGGTTTCAATATCGCCAAGGCTTTCGTGGCCGCCGGCATCAAGAACATCATTTTCAACGACATCAATGAGGCTGCCCTGGAGCGCGGCCTGAACAATTACAAGGAAGCCGGCATCAAAAACGTGCGCGGTTACGTCTGCGACGTGACGAAGGAAGACGATGTGAAGGCCCTGGTCGAGACCATCCACGCCGAAGTGGGGCAGATCGACATCCTGGTCAACAACGCCGGCATCATCAAGCGCATTCCGATGCACGAGATGAAGCGCAGCGAGTTCCAGGCCGTCATCGACGTGGACCTGGTGGCTCCTTACATCGTTTCGTCGGCCGTGCTGCCCGAAATGATGGAGCGCCGCGAAGGCAAAATCATCAACATCTGCTCGATGATGAGCGAACTGGGCCGCGAGACGGTGAGCGCTTACGCCGCTGCCAAGGGCGGTCTGAAGATGCTGACGCGCAACATCTGCTCCGAATACGGCGAATACAACATCCAGTGCAACGGCATCGGCCCGGGCTACATCGCCACGCCGCAGACCGCTCCCCTGCGTGAAAAACAGGCCGACGGCAGCCGTCACCCCTTCGACAGCTTCATCTGCGCCAAGACCCCGGCCGGCCGCTGGCTCGACCCCGAAGAACTGGGCGGACCCGCCGTCTTCCTGGCTTCGCACGCTTCCGACGCCGTCAACGGCCACGTGCTCTATGTGGACGGCGGCATCCTGGCCTATATCGGCAAGCAGCCCAAATAATCATCAAAAAACGCTATGATCCCATGAAAAAAAGTCTGATTCTCTGCGCGGCCGCCGCTCTGCTGCTGTCGGCTTGCTGCAAATGCTACGACGCCCCCAAGGCGCAGCTCAATAAGGCTGATTTCCAGAAGGAAATCGACGGAAAGCAGAACAATCTCTATGTCCTGACCAACGCTAACGGCATGGAAGTCTGCATGATGAATTTCGGCGCCCGCATCGTTTCGGTGTGCGTGCCCGACAAGGACGGAAATTTCGCCGACGTGGTGCTCGGCTTCGACAACATCCAGCCCTACCTCGACAACCAGACCGATTTCGGCGCGTTCATCGGCCGTTACGGCAACCGCATCAACCAGGGCCGCTTCACCCTCGACGGCGTGGACTACCAGCTTTCCACCAACAACTTCGGCCACAGCCTCCACGGCGGTGTGAAGGGCTTCCAGTATTGCATGTTCGACATCGAGCAGACCGCTGAGAACCAGCTCATCGCCACTTACACCTCCGCCGACGGCGAAATGGGCTTCCCCGGCACGCTGACGGCCAAGGCCACCTACACCCTGACCGATTGCAACGCCATCCGCATCGAATATGAGGCCGTGACCGACCGGCCGACCATCGTCAACCTGACGAACCATTCGTATTTCAACCTGAGCGGTGACGCCGGGAGCATCCTCGACCACAAGCTGATGATCAACGCCTCCGGCTTCACCCCCGTCGACGAAACGTTCATGACCACCGGCGAAATCGCCCCCGTCGCAGGCACCCCGATGGATTTCCGCCGGATGACGCGCATCGGCGAGCGCATCGACGACTATTCGTATGAGCAGCTCAAGAACGGCAACGGCTATGACCACAACTGGGTGCTCGACACGAAATGCCCCAAGCAGCTCGCCTGCAAGCTGGTCGACCCGAAGAGCGCCCGCACGCTCGAGGTCTACACCTGCGAACCCGGCGTGCAGGTCTACACCGGCAATTTCCTCGACGGCAGCCTGACGGGCAAGAAGGGCATCGTCTACAACCAGCGTGCCGCCATCTGCCTGGAGACCCAGCACTATCCCGACACCCCCAACAAGCCCGAGTGGCCCGCTTGCGTGCTCCGTCCCGGTGAGACCTACAAGAGCCTCTGCATCTACAAGTTCGGCCTCTGCGAGAAGTGTGCGGCCGGCCAGTGCGGCGAAGGTGCCGCCTGCTGCGAAGGCCAGCCGGAGTGCGAGCACGAAGCCGCCGCTTGCGGGAAAAAATGCAAATAAACCCTAAACATACATCATTATGCATCAAGTATTGGAAAGTCTCCAGAGCAACGGTTTCGCCACCATCGACTATGTGGTCTTCGGTGCCTACATCGTGATTCTGGTCGCGTTGGGCCTGTTCCTTTCGCGCAACAAAAACGGTCAGGAAAAGAGTGCCAACGACTACTTCCTCGCCGGCAACACGCTGACATGGTGGGCCGTGGGCGCTTCGCTCATCGCCGCCAACATTTCCGCCGAACAGTTCATCGGCATGTCGGGCTCGGCCTATGCGTCGGGCATCGCCATCGCCGCCTACGAGCTGATGGCCGCCGCCACCCTCATCGTCGTGGCCAAGTTCATCCTGCCCGTGATGATCGAGCGGAAGATATACACCATTCCGCAATTCCTCAGCGAACGCTACAACAACGGCGTGGGACTGGCCTTCTCGATTTTCTGGCTCTTCCTCTACGTCTTCATCAACCTGACGAGCGTGTCGTGGCTGGGCGCCCTGGCCATCAAGCAGATTCTGGGTCTGCCCACCATCCCCGGCGTCTTCCTGGGCATGCAGGTCGACCTGGTCACCCTGTCCATCATCATCGGCCTCTTCGTCATCGCCGGCATCTATTCCATCTACGGCGGTCTGGCTTCCGTGGCCTGGACCGACGTCTTGCAGGTGACCTTCCTGGTCGGCGGCGGACTCATCACGGCTTATGCCGCCCTGGCGGTCCTGGCGCCCCATCTCGGTGCCGACAGCGCTCTGGGCGCCCTGGCTGCCGTCTATGAGAAACTGCAGGCCATCCCCGGCGACACCCACTTCCATCTGGTGGTGGAGCGCAACCCCGACCTCTATCCGGTGCTGCAGGGTACGGCCGAACAGGCCGCCGATCCCTGGTTCACCATCCCCGGCATCGTGGTCATCGTGGGCGCCCTCTGGCTGACCAACCTCGGTTACTGGGGCTTCAACCAGTACATCATTCAAAAGGGTCTGGCCGCCAAGAGCTTGAAAGAAGCCAAGAAAGGTCTGATTTTCGCGGCCTTCCTGAAGATCCTCATCCCCTTCATCGTCTGCATTCCCGGCGTCTGCGCTTACCTCATCTGGAACGACCCGACGCTCCACGCCCAGCTGGAAGGCGAAGGCATTCTCCACGGTATCATCACCCGCAGCGACGACGCCTATCCCTTCCTCATCCACAATTTCACCCCGATTTTCGTGAAGGGTCTGTCGTTTGCCGCCCTGACGGCCGCCGTCATCTCTTCGCTGGCTTCGATGTTCAACTCCACCTCCACCATCTTCACGATGGACGTCTACAAGAAGTACCTCAACCGTGAGGCTTCCGACAAGAAGTTGTTGACCGTGGGCCGTCTGACCTCGCTGGTGGCCCTCCTCATCGCCCTCATCGCCGTCTATCCGATCATGGGCGGTGCCGACCAGGCCTTCCAGATCATTCAGGAGTATTCCGGCTTCGTCTATCCGGGCATCGTGGTCATCTTCGGCCTGGGTCTGCTCTGGAAGCGTTCGTCGGGCACGGCCGCCATCGTGGCCGCCATCGGCACGTTCTTCTTCAGCATCCTCTTCAAGGTCCTCATGCCGAACACCCCGTTCCTGCTGCGTATGGGTTATGTCTTCCTGGCATTGGTGGCCCTGTTCATCCCGCTGTCGCTCAAGAGCCGCAAGACGGTCAAGGCCGATGAGCTCGACGAGCACACCGTCAATACCCAGATGAAGTGGAGCCGCATCCTGACCTGGAGCGGTATAGGCTGCGCCGTGCTGGGCCTGATCGCCAAAATCGCCTGGTGGTGCGGCGGTCATCTGGCCGTCCTGCAGTTCTACGGCTTCGAGGCCATCTTCTTCCTGGCCATGATGCTCGTGGTGCTGGGCATCTACCTCCGTTCGAATGCGAAGGATGCCGTCCAGGACGAAAAGGCCGTGGCCATCGACCTGTCGCTCTTCCATACCGACCGCGGTTTCAACATCGGTGCCCTGTGCATCATTGCCCTGCTGGCCGTGCTTTACATAACCCTCTGGTAAACCTTATCTCAGGCGTCCGGTCCCCAAAAAGCGGGCCGGACGCCTGATTCCCTTTACGCTTTGCCGAAAAAAATCATGTTAGAAGCTTTAAAAGAAAAAGTATTCCGGGCCAACCTTGAACTTGTGCGTCAGGGGCTGGTCATTTTCACCTGGGGCAACGTCTCAGGCATCGACCGTGAAAAAGGTCTCGTCGTCATCAAGCCCAGCGGTGTCAGCTATGATGAGATGAAAGCAGAAGATATGGTGGTGGTCGATCTCGAAACCGGCCGCACCGTCGAAGGCAGTCTCAACCCTTCGAGCGACACCCCGACACACCTTGTGTTATATAAAGCCTTCCCGAACATTCAGGGTATCGTCCATACCCATTCCACATACGCCACGGCCTTCGCCCAGGCCGGCCGCGCCATTCCCAACATCGGCACCACCCACGCCGACTATTTCTACAAAGACATCCCCTGCACCCGCGACATGACGGCCGCAGAGATGGCGGAATATGAAAAAGAGACGGGCACGGTCATCGTCGAGGCCTTCCGCGACATCAATCCCGACCATACCCCCGGCGTATTGGTCAAAAACCACGGCCCGTTCAGCTGGGGCACTTCGCCCGACAACGCCGTCTACAACGCCAAGGTGATGGAACAGTGCGCCAAGATGGCCTTCGTTTCGTTTACCCTCAACCCCGGCACGACGATGAATCCGTTGCTCGTGGAAAAGCATTACATGCGCAAGCACGGACCGAACGCTTATTACGGACAGAAAAAACATTGAATCAATCATATACGAAAAAATGAACGCATTTGACAATTTCGAAATCTGGTGGGTCACAGGTGCCCAGCTCCTTTACGGCGGTGATGCCGTCGTCGCTGTTGACGGTCATTCGAAGGAAATGGTCGAAGGACTGAACAAGTCGGGCAACATTCCCGTCAAAATCGTGTATAAGGGCACGGCCAACAGCAGCCGTGAAGTGGAAGCCGTCATGAAGGCGGCCAACAACGACGAAAAGTGCATCGGCATCATCACCTGGATGCACACCTTCTCGCCGGCCAAGATGTGGATACACGGCCTGCAGTCGCTGCGCAAGCCCCTGCTGCATTTCCACACCCAATACAACGCCGAGATTCCCTGGAATTCCATCGACATGGATTTCATGAACCTCAACCAGAGCGCCCACGGCGACCGCGAATTCGGACACATCTGCGCCCGTCTGCGCCTGCGCCGCAAAGTGGTCGTCGGCCATTGGAAAGACCCTGAGGCTCAGAAGCACATCGCCGTGTGGGCCCGCGTGGCCGCAGCCTGGGCCGATGCCCAGGACATGCTCATCCTGCGCTTCGGCGACCAGATGAACAACGTGGCCGTGACCGACGGCGACAAGGTGTCGGCCGAGCAGGTGATGGGTTATCACGTCGACTATACCCCCGTCAGCGAGCTGATGGAGTATTTCAAGCAGGTGACCGACGCCGAGGTGAACGCCTTGGTCGAGGAATACCACAAAACTTATGAATGCGGCGTGGAAATTTTCGACCGTCATTCGGTGGCCTGGCAGAAGGTGTGGAACGCCGCCAAGGCTGAACTCGCGCTGAGGGCCATCCTCAAGGCCAAGGGCGCCAAGGGTTTCACCACCAATTTCGACGACCTCGGCACCGACGACATCAAGAGCGACCGCTTCGTCGGTTTCGACCAGATCCCCGGCCTGGCTTCGCAGCGCCTGATGGCCGAAGGTTATGGTTTCGGCGCGGAAGGCGACTGGAAATCGGCCGCCCTCTACCGCACGGTCTGGTTCATGACCCAAGGCTTGCCCACCGGTTGTTCGTTCCTGGAAGACTACACCCTGAATTTCGACGGTGAGCGCAGCAGCATCCTCCAGTCGCACATGCTGGAAGTCTGCCCCCTCATCGCGGCCAAAAAGCCTCGTCTGGAGGTTCATTTCCTGGGCATCGGCATCCGCAAGGAGCAGACGGCCCGTCTGGTCTTCACCAGCAAGACGGGCAAGGGCGTGACGGCCACCGTGGTCGATATGGGCAACCGTTTCCGCCTCATCGTCAACGATGTGGAATGCATCGAGCCCAAGCCGCTGCCCAAGCTGCCCGTGGCTTCCGCCCTCTGGATTCCCGCCCCCGACTTCAAGACGGGCGCCGGCGCCTGGATTCTGGCCGGCGGCACGCATCACAGCTGCTTCTCCTACGACATCACCCCGGAATACTGGCAGGATTATGCCGAAATGGCCGGCATCGAGATGGTCCACATCAATGAAAAGACCACCCTCGACGAGTTCAAGAAAGAACTTCGCATGAACGAAGTCTATTATCTGCTCAACAAATCGCTTTGCTAACAGAAAAACGTCTATGAAACAATACGTTATAGGACTTGATTACGGATCCGATTCCTGCCGGGCGCTCGTCGTCGACGCCGCCACCGGCGAGGAACTGGCGACCGCTGTGAGTTATTATCCCCGTTGGAAAGCCGGCCTGTATTGCGATCCGCTCATCAATCAATACCGTCAGCATCCGAAGGATTACGTGGAATGCCTGGAAAGCGCCGTCAAAGGCGCCCTGGCCAAGTGTGCGCCTGAAGTGGCCGCCCAGGTGGTGGGTCTGGCTTTCGACACGACCGGTTCCACGCCCGTCTTCACCGACGCTGCGGGTACGCCCCTGGCCCTGCTCCCCGGTTTCGAGGAGAATCCCAACGCCATGTTCGTGCTTTGGAAAGACCACACCGCCATCCACGAAGCCGACGAAATCAACGCCCTTTCGAAAAACTGGCCGATCGACTACACCGCTTACGAAGGCGGCATCTATTCCTCCGAATGGTTCTGGGCCAAGGCGCTCCACGTTTTGAGGGCGGATGTGGCGGTCCGTAAGGCGGCGTTCTCCATCGTGGAGCACTGCGACTGGCTGCCCGCCATTCTGACGGGCAACACCCGGCCTGAAGAAATCAAGCGGAGCCGTTGCGCGGCCGGTCACAAGGCCATGTGGCTCGAAAAATGGGGCGGTCTGCCGGCCGAAGATTATCTCGAAACCATCGACCCGCTGCTCAAACCCTTTGCCCATATTTACCGGGACACCTATACGAGCGACACCCGCGTGGGTTACCTGACTCAGGAATGGGCCGACCGCCTCGGTCTGACGACCCGCGTGGCCGTCGGCGTGGGCGCTTTCGACTGTCATATGGGCGCCGTGGGCGCCGGTGTGACGGCCCACACGCTGGTCTGCGTGATCGGCACCTCCACCTGCGACATCATGGTGGCGCCTTATGAAGAGGTGGGCGACAAACTCATCCCCGGCATCTGCGGCCAGGTGGACGGTTCGGTCATCCCCGGCATGATCGGCCTGGAAGCCGGTCAGTCGGCCTTCGGCGATGTGTATGCCTGGTTCCGCCGCGTGCTGGAATTCCCGCTCCACAACATCCTCGCCGAGTCTACCCTCATCGACGAAGACACCAAGAAAAAACTCATCCAGGAAGTCTCCGACAAGATCATCCCGACGCTTCGGGCCAAAGCGCTCGACATTCCCTTGGAAAACCGCGCCCTGCTGGCCACCGACTGGATGAACGGCCGCCGCACCCCCGATGCCAACCAGTTGCTGAAAGGCACCATCACCGGCATCACCCTGGGCTCTGACGCCACGCAGATTTACACGGCCCTGGTCGAGGCCACCGTCTTCGGCACGAAGGCCATCGTAGACCGCTTCCTCGAAAACGGGGTGACGATCGACAAGGTCATCGGCATCGGCGGCATTTCGCTCAAGAGTCCCTTCGTGATGCAGACCATGTCGGACGTGCTGGGCATGCCCATCCAGGTGTGCAACACCGAACAGGCCTGCGCCCTGGGCGCCGCGATGTTCGCCGCCACCGCCGCCGGTCTCTACGACCGGGTCGAAGACGCCATCGCCGCCATGAATTCGGGCTTCGCCAAGGAATACCTGCCCGACAGCGACAACACGGCCGCTTACGCCGACCTCTACGCCAAGTATCTGAAACTGGGCGAACTGACTGAAAAAGAAATTTAACTTTTATACCAATCTCCAATCATTATGAACGACATTAAATTGATGAACCGTGCGGCGGACAACATCCGTATTTTGGCTGCTGCCATGGTTGAAAAGGCCAAATCAGGTCACCCCGGCGGAGCCATGGGCGGCGCCGATTTTATCAACGTGCTTTACAGCGAATTCCTCAAATACGACCCGAAGGACCCGAACTGGGCGGGACGTGACCGTTTCTTCCTCGATCCCGGCCATATGGCCCCGATGCTTTATGCCCAGCTGGCCCTGATCGGCAAGTATTCGCTGGACGAACTGCAGCAGCTGCGTCAGTGGGGTTCACCCACCCACGGCCACCCCGAGCACAACCTGCTCCGCGGCATTGAAAACACCTCAGGCCCGCTGGGTCAGGGTCATTGCTACGCCGTCGGCGCCGCCATCGCCGCCAAGTTCCTGGCCGCCCGCACGGGCAACCCGACTTTCGGCCGTGAGACCATCTACACCTACATCTCCGACGGCGGTGTGGAAGAGGAAATCTCTCAGGGTGCGGGCCGTCTGGCCGGTCACCTCGGTCTGGACAACCTCATCATGTTCTACGACTCCAACGACATCCAGCTTTCGACCGAATGCAAGGCCGTGACGAGCGAGGAAACCGCGCTGAAGTATCTGGCCTGGGGCTGGAAGGTCATCGAAATCGACGGCAACGACTGCCGCCAGATCCGTGAGGCTTTGAAGGCCGCGCAGCGCGAACACAAGCGTCCGACCCTCATCATCGGCAAGTGCATCATGGGCAAGGGTGCCCGCAAGGACGACAACACGTCTTACGAGCGCAATTGCAAGACCCACGGCGCGCCCCTCGGCGGCGATGCTTACCGCAACACCGTCATCAACCTGGGCGGCGATCCCGACCAAGCGTTCGCCATCTTCGACGACGTGAAGAAAATGTATGACAAGCGCGCCAGCCAGCTCAACACGATGGTGGCCCGCCGTCACGCTGAAGAAGCTGCCTGGGCGGCCGCCAACCCCGAAAAAGCGGCCCGGCTTGACGCTTGGTTCGCCGGTGAGGCCCCCAAGGTGGACTGGAAGGCCGTTCAGCAGAAGGCCAACGACTCCACCCGCGGCGCTTCGGCGGCCGTTCTCTCGGTCCTGGCCCAGCAAGTGCCCAATATGATTTGCGCCAGCGCCGACCTGAGCAACTCCGACAAGACCGACGGATTCCTCAAGAAGACCCAGGCCCTCACGAAGGGCGATTTCAGCGGTGCGTTCCTGCAGGCCGGCGTGGCCGAGCTGACCATGGCTTGCTGCTGCATCGGTATGGCCCTGCACGGCGGCGTCATCCCCGCCTGCGGCACTTTCTTCGTGTTCAGCGATTACATGAAACCCGCCGTCCGTATGGCTGCCCTGATGGAATTGCCCGTCAAATTCATCTGGACGCACGATGCCTTCCGCGTGGGTGAAGACGGTCCGACCCACGAGCCCGTGGAGCAGGAAGCCCAGATCCGTCTGATGGAAAAACTCAAAAACCACAGCGGTCAGAACTCCATGCTGGTGCTCCGTCCGGCCGATGCCGAGGAGACCACCGTCTGCTGGAAACTCGCCCTGGAGAACACCGCCACCCCGACGGCGCTGCTCTTCTCGCGTCAGAACATCAACCTTCTGCCCGCCGGCACCGATTATGAGCAGGCGGCCAAGGGCGGTTACATCGTCTCCGGCAGCGACGAAAATCCCGACGTGATCCTCGTGGCCACCGGTTCGGAAGTCTCCACCCTGATTTCGGGTTGTGACAAGCTCCGCGCCGACGGTTTGAAGGTGCGCGTGGTGAACGTCCCCTCGGAAGGCCTGTTCCGCAGCCAGCCCGTTGAATATCAGAATGCCGTGCTGCCTGCCGGCGTGAAGAAATTCGGCATGACCGCCGGTCTGCCCGTCAACCTGCTCGGTCTGGTCGGCACCGACGGCGTCATCTGGGGTCTGGAAAGCTTCGGCTTCTCCGCGCCTTACAAGGTCTTGGACGAAAAGCTCGGTTTCACCGGCGACAACGTCTACGAACAAGTCAAGAAAATGTTCTGAACCTGACCAAAAAAAAGAGAGGCTGACCAAACCTGTTGGTCAGCCTCTTTTTTTTCAGGGCTCAGGACGGTCGTCAGCGAAGACGGTCGACGGAGGCAACGATATCGTCGATGGTTTTGATGGCGGGCAGCTCGGCGACGGGAATCCGCACGTTGAAATGCTCTTCGATGGCGGCCATCATCGACATCAATACGAATGAATCGATGCCGGCGGTGAATTTCAGCGGCGCGGCGGTGTCGATTTCATTCTGCGGAACTTCCACGTACTCAGAGACGATATCGAGAATTTCCTGTTTCGTATCCATTGCGTTGATATTGAAGATTGATGATTACATGATTTGCAGGCCGTTGCCCGAGCACTCGGTCGGGAGCGAGCGGCGCTGGATCTTGCGGGTGGAGGTCTTGGGATAAGCCGTGTCGGGCAACTCTACGTAGTCGATGTGCTTGTAGACATCGAGCAGGGCATTGATGCGGCTTATGTCCTCTTTGATGGCCTCGCGGTCGGCGCGGCGGGCTTCATCGCTGATGTAGAGACCGGCGCAGAGCACCTGACGCTTGACGTTGCCCTGTTGGAAATCAGCCTGGTAGACCACGATTTCGTCGGCATAGTCGAGCCGGGTCTCGATGACGTTCTCCACCTCTTCGGGGCAGACGTTCTTGCCGTTTTCCAGCACGATGGTGTTCTTCTTGCGGCCGACCAGGAAAATCTTTCCCTCCCCGTTGATCCAGGCACTGTCGCCCGTATTGAAGAAACCGTCTTCGCCGAAGACCTGGCGGGTGGCCTCTTCATCCTTGTAATAACCCTTGGCCACGCTGTTTCCGCGGATGCAGAGCTCGCCGATGCCGTCGCTGTCGGGGTTGAGAATCTTGGCCTCGAGGGCAGGACAGGGCTTGCCCACGCTCAGGTGCTCGGTCAGCGTGTTGCCGTTCATGGAGATGAGCGGGCCGCATTCGGTGATGCCGTAGCCGTTTTCCACGCGGATGCCCAGGTCATTCATGCCCTTGATGACGACGGGGTTGAGCATCGAACCGCCGCAGACGATGTTGCTGAGGTTGCCGCCGAACGGGGCATAGATGTCGGCAAACATCGAGTGGGTCTTGTCGATGCCGAATTTGCGGAGCAGGTTGCTGATTTTGATGCCCTTCTTGAGCTTTTCTTCCTTGCCGGCCTTGCGCACGTTGATCATGATGTTCTTGTAGAACGCGTTCATGATCATCGGTACGATGGTGATGAAATCGGGCTTGAAGATTTTGATGTTGGTCATCATGTCCTTCATGTTGCCGTTGATGTAGGTGAGCCGTCCGGAGGCCACGCGCGCCATGATGTGGGTGTTGATTTCGGTGGCGTGGTGCATCGGCAGCACGCTCATCGACGTGTTCTCGTCGGTGGCTTGGATGACATCCATGCAGTTGAGGGTGTTGGCCGCCAGGTTGGCTTGGGTCAGGACCACGCCCTTGTTGGCGCCGGTCGTGCCGCTCGTGAAGAGGATCTTGGCCGGCGCGTTCACGTCGAGCGTGAGGTTGCGGTAGATGCTTTCCGAGGCGGGAACCTCCTTGCCCAGGCTGACGATTTCCTCATAGAAGGGATAGCCGTCCACTTTGCGGTCGAGGGTGATGACGCTGGTCAGACCGTTGTAGATTTCGGCGGCTTTTTTGAGGTTGTTCAGGCAGAACGAACTGCACATTACGGCCGTGGCGTCGCATTTTTCCAGCAGTTTGGCCAGCAGTTCGACCGGGGCGTTCACGTCGATGGGGGTGACGATGCCTACGCCGCTCGATATGGTGATGTCGCTCATCACGTAGCGGACGCAGTTTTCGGCCACGATGGCGATGTGCCGGCCCTGAAGACCGCTGCGGATGAGGCCTTCGCCGAGGTTCATCATTTCTTCCAAGACTTCTCGGCCCGTCATGCTGACGATTTCCTTTTGGTCGTTGAGTTCGGCGAAAATCGGGTTGTCGGGGTAGCAGCCGGCCACCCGTTCGATGGCTTCGCGGATGCTCTTGAAGTCGCCGCCGCGCAGGGTCTTGTCGGCCTGCATCTGGCGTTCGGTCTGGTATTTCTTGCTCATAAGCGATTGGTTTTCAGTTATTTCTTTTGTTTTTACGCGCACCGCCGTGCCTGTAAATCGCGTCAAAGGTAATATGAATTTTTGTTTTAACCAAATGGTTAAACCGATTGGTTAAAATCCGGGCGCCGGCGCGGCTTGCCGTTCTGAGGAGAATCGCTTATTTTTGCCCCTCCGAAGGCCTTTTGTCTTCAGAAAACTTTTTTTGTCTTCAGAAAACTTTTTTTGTCTTCAGAAAACTTTTTTGTCTCTCCGAAAACCGAACCTTGCCGCTATGAAACAAAACAACCTGTTGACTTTTGCGCTGCTCTTCGCCTCGGCGCTCATCCTTCCCGGACTGAAGGCCGCCGAAGGTTTCCATCTGCCTGGTCCGGGCCAGACGGCCCATTATGAAATGTGTGATGCCGAAGGGGCGGCCGAAGCCTCCTACGACGTCATCATCCGTTCGCAGAAGCTCACGGCCGACGCTTCTGAAATAACGATGGTCTATTATTGTTACAAGGCCGACGGCAAAGCTTATTTCAAAGCGCCGAACGAAATGATTTTCCACATCACGCAGCAGGCGGGTCATACCGACATCGTCTTCGAAGAACTCACCCAGGTCATCAAGGCGCAGACGCTGCTGCCCGTGGGCGACATGAGTTCCATTCCCCTCGACCTGCAAGTGGGGCAGAAGCTGCCCGATTCGTCGATCGACGTGAAGATGGGGCGGATGAGCGCGGAAATCATCAGCGAAGACCGCGCCGTCAAGGAACATCGGCTCATCACCACGCCCGCCGGGGCGTTCGACGCCTGGCTGGTCCACGAGAAGGTGACCACCAAAAACGTCTTCCGCACCACCGTGGCCGTGGCCGACACCTGGTACGTGATCGACATCGGTATGGTCAGTCAGGTCATCCGCGACGAAAAGGGGAATCTGCTGCACACGCAGCAGTTGACGAAACTGACGAAGTGATCTGTTTTGAAATCAGGCCGGGCCTGTCTGTTGTGAACAGGGCGGGTCAGTTGTAGAGGAAACGCCGGATGCTCATCTTCGGCGTTTTTTCGAAGGGCTTGCTGACGGCTTCGACCTTCGATAGGCGGCTGTAGGCCGGTAAATTCCGGTTGGTCGCGACGAGGATCTGCTGGAGCTGGCCGGCCATGAGCTCGCTCGTGGTGATGCCGTTTTGGGCGAGGGCCGTGTCGGACAGATAGACCAGCGCCACCAGGCGGTCGTTGCGCTCGACCACCAATGACTCCACTACATAGGGTTGGTCGTTGATGATGGCTTCGAGCTCTTCCGGGTAGATGTTCTGGCCGTTGGAGCCGAGAATCATCGTCTTGTTGCGCCCTTTGATGAAGACGTTGCCGTGGAGGTCCATCACGCCCAGGTCGCCCGTGCGCATCCAGCCGTCGGCGGTGAAAGCGGCCTCGGTGGCTTTGGCGTTTTTGTAATAACCGCACATCACGTTGGCGCCGCGGGCCTGGATTTCACCGGGCTCGTGCTGCGGGTCGTGGGAATCGATTCGGAGGGTCATCCGGTCGACCGGCTTGCCGCACGATCCGGCCACGTAACGGTGACAGGGTTCGTAGGCCAGCAGCGGACCGGCTTCGGTCATGCCGTACCCCACGGAGTAGGGCAGGCGGATGCGCCGGAACCACTTTTCCACGTTGGGATTCAGCGCGGCACCGCCCATGATGATGTCGGTGATGTTGCCGCCGAAAGCGCTCAGCATCTTGTTGCGGATTTTATTGAAGATGAGGGTGCGGACGAAGGGTACTTTGGTCAGGACCTTGACCTTCGGGTCGTCGAGGACGGGCAGGACCGACTGCTTGAAAATCTTTTCCATCACCATCGGCACCGTGATGATGAGGTAGGGCTTGACCGTCCGGAGGGCCTCCATCAAAAGGGTCGGCGTCGGGGCTTTCCCGAGAAAATAAACCGTGGCGCCGCAGCACAGCGGAAAGAGAAACTCGATCATGAAGCCGTACATATGGGCCAGGGGCAGCATCGAGACGACGGTGTCGCCCGGTTTCGGCCCGATGACCCGCTGCACGTACAACATGTTCGAACAGAAACTTTCGTAGCGGAGCATCACGCCTTTGGGGGCATTGGTCGTGCCCGAGGTGTAGTTGATGGCCGCCAGTTCGTGGAGGTTGTCGGTGGGGTAGTGCAGGTCGGCCGGGGTGAAGCCTTCGGGATATTTGGCCAGGAAGAGGTCGTGGCGGTTGTCGAGCACCTGCTGCAAGTGCGAGTCGGTGGCGTAGAGCACCTTGAAGTCGTTCAGGGAAATGATGTACCTGACCAGGGGCATCTTTTTCAGGTCGAGTTTCTCGAAAAGGGCGTCGTCGGTGAACAGCACTTTCGATTCGGAGTGGTTGACCAGCAGGCTGATGTCGTGGGGCAGGAATTCCGAGAGGATGGGCACGGCCACGGCCTCGTAGGTGTTGGCGGCCAGGAAGGCGATGGCCCAGCGGGCGGAATTTTTGGCGCTGATGGCGATTTTGTCGCCTTTGCAGATGCCCGTCAGTTCGAAGCAGATGTGGAATTTCTCTATGGAGACGGCGATGTCCTCGAAGGTGTAGTCATTGGCCTTGAAGTTGCAGAGGGCCTTTTCGTCCCATCTGGCGGCCATTTGCTCTTCGAGCATGCTCAGGTAATGTCTCATAGGTTTCCTTGAAAGCGGAGGTGTCGGGCCGATGAACCTGGGCGGTTCTCGGCATCGGCGCGCAAAAATAGTAAAACTTATTCAAAGACACAATTGCTCTTGTTTTGCCTGTGATTCTTCTGTCTTCGCCGGCCAAGCGTTTCTTTTTCGCCAGTTTTTCGCTCCCGAGGCCGTCCGTTTCAAAAACTATGGCTAATTTTGCGGTTTGATTTTACGGACTTAAAACAAGAAATGAATATGTTGAGAATTGCCATTCAAGGAAAAGGGCGCCTTTACGATGATACCATGGCGCTGCTGGCCGATGCCAACGTGAAATTCGATGTGGGCAAACGGGTGCTTCTGGTGCCCGCCCGCAATTTCCCGGCCGAAGTGCTCTTCCTGCGCGACGACGACATCCCCCAGTCGGTGGCCGACGGGGTGGCCGACGTGGGCATCGTGGGCGAAAACGAATATGTGGAAAAGGGCTCGAAGGCCCGCGTGGTCAGCCGCTTGGGCTTCAGCCGCTGCCGTCTTTCGCTGGCCATCCCCAAAGACGCCGATTATCAAGGACTTTCGTGGTTCGAGGGCAAGAAAATAGCCACGTCGTACCCCGCCATTCTCCGTTCGTTCCTGGAGAAAAACGGCATCAATGCCCGGATCCACGTCATCACGGGCTCGGTGGAAATCGCTCCGGGCATCGGTCTGGCCGACGCCATCTTCGACATCGTCAGCTCGGGCAGCACGCTGGTGACCAACCGCCTGAAAGAGGTGGAAACCGTGATGAAGTCGGAGGCGTTGCTCATCGCCGACCCCATGCTGCCGGCAGAAAAACAGGCCATCCTCGACGAACTGGTGTTCCGTTTCAACGCCATCCGCGAAGCCGAAGGCAAGAAATACATCATGTTGAACATCGAGAACGAGCGCATACCGGAGGTCTGCCGCCTGCTGCCGGGCATGGAGTCGCCCACGGTGACGCCGCTGGCCGAAACGGGCTGGTCGTCGGTGCACTCGGTGGTGGAAGAGAAGCGCTTCTGGGAAATCATCGCCCAGCTCAAGGCCATAGGCGCGAAAGGCATCCTGGTTCTCCCCATTGAAAAGATGATTCTCTGACGATATGAAACTTTACGAATATCCTGCCCGCGAAAGCTGGGACGCCCTGACCGCCCGCCCCGCCAACGATCCGACCGCCTTGTTCGATCAGGTGGGCGCCATCCTGCGCGACGTGCGGGAACGCGGTGACGAGGCCGTGGCCGACTACAGCGAAAAATTCGACGGCCGCCGCCCTGAAAGTTTACGGGTGAGCCGTGAGGAAATCGCCCGGGCGGCCGACCGGGTTTCGCCGGCGCTGAAAGCGGCCATTGCGGCGGCCAAAGCCAATATTGAACAGTTTCACCGCGCCCAGCGCTGCGAGATGCCCTGCGTGGAGACGCAGCCCGGCGTGAGGTGCTGGCAGAAGTCGCTTCCCATCGAGCGCGTGGGCCTGTACATCCCCGGCGGCACGGCGCCGCTGTTTTCGACGGTGCTGATGCTGGCCGTGCCGGCCCGCATAGCCGGTTGCCGCGAAATCGTGCTCTGTTCGCCCGCCAGCCGTGAAATCGGCGATGTCCATCCGGCGGTGCTTTATGCCGCCTCGCTTTGCGGCATTGAAAAGATTTTCCGCATCGGCGGGGTGCAGGCCATCGCCGCCATGGCTTACGGCACGGCGTCGGTGCCCAAGGTCTACAAGATTTTCGGCCCCGGCAACCAGTTCGTGACGGCGGCCAAACAGATGGTCAGCCTCTCCGAGACGGCCATCGACATGCCGGCCGGTCCCTCCGAAGTGGAGGTGATGGCTGACGCGACGGCCCGTGTGCCCTTTGTGGCCGCCGACCTCCTCTCGCAGGCCGAACACGGGGCCGACAGCCAGGTGGTGCTGGTGACCGATTCGGCTGAAACGGCCGCGGCGGTGACGGCGGAAACCCTTCGCCAGCTGGAGGCTTTGCCCCGACGCGACATCGCCGCCAAAGCCTTGGAAAACAGCCGCATCGTCGTCTTGCACGACCAAGAGGAAATGATTGAATTCACAGACTGCTACGCCCCGGAACACCTGATTCTTTCGGTCTCGGAGCCGGAAGCGGTGGCCGACCGCATCCACAACGCCGGCAGCGTGTTTCTCGGCCATTATACGCCCGAAAGCGCCGGCGACTATGCCTCCGGCACCAACCATACCTTGCCTACGAAGGGCTATGCCCGGGCCTACAGCGGCGTGACGCTCGACAGTTTCTGCAAAAAGACCACTTTTCAGCAGATCACGCCCGAAGGTCTGGCGCGCATCGGCTCGGTCATCGAGGAAATGGCCTCGGCCGAACAGCTCTTCGCCCACCGCAACGCCGTCAGCGTCCGGCTGAAACAACGGTGATGATTGGCCCGGAAACAACAATGACCCTGAAACCGGTTGAAATTTTTGCAGCCGGCTGAAAAATGACCTCCGCCTATGGAACTGAAATCGATCATCAGAAAAAACATCGCGTCTCTGGCCCCTTATTCCTGTGCCCGCAATGAGTTTACAGGCAAGGCCTCGGTCTATCTTGATGCGAACGAAAATCCCTACAACGCCCCCTTCAACCGCTACCCCGATCCGCTTCAGACCCACTTGAAAGAGCGGATTTCCGCCTTGAAAGGCGTCGCGGCCGACCGCATTTTCCTGGGCAACGGCAGCGACGAGTCGATTGACCTGATTTTCAGGATTTTCTGCGAACCCCGAACGGACAACGTCGTGGCCATGGCCCCGTCGTACGGCATGTATGAAGTCTGCGCCGACATCAACGACGTGGCCTTCCGCAAGGTGATGCTCGGTGAAGATTTTTCCATTTCGCACGAAGCGCTTCTGGCGGCCTGCGACGATCGCACCAAGGTCATTTTCGTCTGCTCGCCCAACAACCCCACCGGACAGGCCGTGCCCCTGGCCGAAATCGAGGCGCTGGCCGCCGGTTTTCAGCAGGGCATCGTGGCGGTCGACGAGGCTTACATCGACTTTTCGTCGCAGCCTTCGTCTCTGAGTCTGCTCGACCGCTATCCGAATCTGGTCGTTTTCCAGACCTTCTCGAAGGCTTGGGGCTGCGCCGCCCTGAGGCTGGGCATGGCCTTCGCCTCAAAGGAAATCATCGACCTTTACAATAAGGTGAAATATCCTTACAACATCAATCTCTTGACCCAGCGGCAGGCCCTCGAATGTCTGTCGCAGCCGCAGGCCGTAAAGGCCTGGGTCGCTGAGCTGCTGGCCGAACGGCGCCGGCTGGCCGAACGGTTGCCGCAACTGGAGGCCGTGAAGAAGGTTTATCCTTCCGACGCCAATTTCCTGCTGGTCAGGGTGACCGACGCCGATGCGCTCTACCGTTTCCTTTTGACCGAAGAAATCATCGTGCGCAACCGCAACCGGGTGGAACGCTGTCAGGGCTGTCTGCGCATCACGGTGGGCACCCCTGCTGAAAATGACGCCCTGCTGGAGGGTATCCGGCGTTTCAACCCTTAAGCCTTTTTTTTGAACCATGAAACGGATTCTTTTCATCGACCGCGACGGCACGCTCATCCGCGAGCCCGAATCGCTTCAGGTAGACACGCTCGAACAACTTTCGTTCGTGCCCGGGGTCATCCGCAACCTGTCGTTCATCCGTCAGCACCTCGATTTTCTCTTCGTGATGGTGACCAACCAGGATGGTCTGGGCACCCCGGCTTATCCGCAGGAACATTTCGACGCGGTGCAGGGCAAAATGCTGGAAATCCTCGCCTCGGAGGGCATCGGCTTCGATGCCGTCCACGTCGACACGACCTATGCCGCCGATCAGGCGCCCACGCGCAAACCAGGAACGGCTCTGCTGACGCGCTACATGGACGGCAGCTATGACTTGGAACATTCCTACGTCATCGGCGACCGCCTCAACGACGTCAAACTGGCCAAAAACCTGGGCTGCAAGGCCATTCTGCTCAACGCCGACGAAGAAATTTTCGACCGCCGTGAGCCGGCCCGCGAAGAAACGCTGACGGCGGCCGACCTGGGACTGACGGCGGCCGACTGCTTTCAGACCGATTCCTGGGACAAGGCGGCCGAATATCTCTTCGCCGGAGAGCGCCACGCCAGGGTCCACCGCGTCAGCAAGGAAACCGACGTGCTGGTGGACATCGATCTGGACGGCCACGGCAGCAGCCATATCGACACCGGGCTGAAGTTTTTCGACCATATGCTCGAGCAGATCGGCAAGCACGCCCGCATCGACCTGACCGTCGTCACCCGCGGCGACCTGGAGGTGGACGAACACCACACCATCGAAGACACAGCCATCGCCCTGGGCGAAGCCTTGCTGGAGGCCCTCGGCAGCAAACGGGGCATCGAGCGCTACGGCTATTGCCTGCCGATGGATGACAGTCTCTGCACGCTGGCCCTCGATTTCGGCGGACGTCCCTGGCTGGTCTGGGATGTGAAGCTGAGCCGCGAGCGGGTAGGCGACGTGCCGACCGAGATGTTTTTCCATTTCTTCAAGTCTTTGAGCGATGCGGCCCGGATGAACCTGAACATCAAGGTGGAAGGCGACAACGAGCACCATAAGTTCGAGTCGCTGTTCAAGGCCTTCGCCCTGGCCCTGCGCATGGCCGTCCGCCGCGATATTTTCCATTACGAACTGCCCACCACCAAAGGCCTGCTCTGATGGCCGCTGTGTGTGGATGACAGGATTTGAGTATTTTTGCCCTGAAGAAAAGATATGTCCATGAATCTGAGTGAACGGCTGAAGGCGCCGATTTTCAAGACCTTGAGCGCTTGCGCCGACGAAATGGGGGTGCGTTGCTGCGTCATCGGCGGCTACGTGCGCGACATTTTCCTGCACCGTCCGTCGGATGACATCGACGTGGTGACGGTCGGCAGGGGCATCGATTTGGCCGAAAAAGTGGCCGCCAAATTGGGCAAGGGCTGCCACATCAGCGTGTTCCGCAATTTCGGCACGGCGCAGCTCAAATATCACCAGACGGAAATCGAATTCGTCGGCGCCCGCAAAGAGTCGTACGAACGGGGTTCGCGCAAGCCCATCGTCGAGGACGGCACCCTCGAAGACGATCAGATCCGTCGCGATTTCACCGTCAACGCCATGGGCATCAGCCTCAACCGGGCCGACTACGGCGACCTCATCGACCCCTTCGACGGTTTGGGCGATATTGAGAAGCGCATTCTGCGTACGCCGACTGACCCGGCCATCACCTTCAGCGACGATCCGCTGCGCATGATGCGGGCCATCCGCTTCGCCACGGTGCTCGATTTCCATATCCATCCCGTCACGTTCAACGCCATCTACAAGAACCGCGAGCGGCTGGCCATCGTCTCGGCCGAACGCATCACCGAGGAGATGAACAAGATGATGATGGGGCGTCAGCCGTCGGTGGGTCTGCGCTTGATGGACGAGACCGGCTTGCTGCCGCTTGTCCTGCCGGAGCTTTCGGCCCTGAAGGGGGTGGAGACCAAGGACGGCCGCGGACATAAGGACAATTTCGAACATACCCTGGCCGTGCTCGACAAGGTGGCCGCGGAGAGCGATTCGCTCTGGTTGCGCTGGAGCGCCCTGCTCCACGACATCGCCAAGCCTGTCTGCAAACGCTGGGACGATCGGATGGGCTGGACCTTCTACAACCACAATCTGGTGGGTGAGAAGATGGTGCAGCGCATTTTCCACCGGCTGAAGCTGCCGATGGACAGCAAGATGAAGTTCGTGCAGAAGATGGTGTTTCTCCATATGAGGCCCATCGCGCTGGTCGAGGAGACCGTGACCGATTCGGCCGTGCGGCGGCTGCTTTTCGACGCGGGCGACGACATCGAGGCGCTGATGACGCTTTGCGAGGCCGACATCACTTCGCGCAATCCGGAGAAGGTGCGGCGCTTCCTGGCCAATTTCCAGCTGGTCAGAGAGAAGATGCGCGACCTGGAAGAGCGTGACCGCATCCGCAACATGCAGCCTCCGGTGAGCGGCGATATGATCATGAAGATTTTCTCTCTGACGCCCTGTCGGGTGGTGGGCACGCTCAAGGAGAGCATCAAGGACGCCATTCTCGACGGGGTCATCCCCAATGACTATGCGGCGGCTTACGCCTTCCTGCTTGAGCGGGCGGCCGAGGCGGGGCTCGAGGTCAAGGACGCCTCGCTGGCGCCTTCCGGTTCCGGTTCCGATTCCGGCTCTGGTTCCGGTTCCGATTCCGATTCTGATTCTGGTTCTGGCTCTGGTTCCGATTCCGGTTCCGGTTCCGGTTCCGGTTCCGGTTCCGGCCCGGCGGCTGATTTGGCTTCGCCGGAAGAATCAAAAAATTGATTATC
>R18__coassemble_1520_pt1 | contig 26420 bp, 22 predicted proteins | sample R18__metabat2_low_PE_032 | metagenome-assembled genome bin R18
CTGATGGGGGCACGCGACCTGTCGGTCCTCTCCACCCCGCCCGCCAACCGTTATCCCATCCAGACCGAGCTCTACACCTTCGACCGGGAAATCATCCGCGACGGCATCGAGCGCGAGCTGGAGCGCAACGGCCAGGTCTTCTTCGTCAACAGCCGCATCAGCGACCTGCCTGACATCGAAGCGCTGATTCACAGCGTGGTGCCGCAGGCCCGCACCGTCATCGCCCACGGTCAGATGGAGGGCGACAAACTCGAAGAAATCATCGTCGACTTCATCAACTACGAGTATGACGTGCTCATCTGCACCAGCATCATCGAGAACGGCATCGACATCCCCAACGCCAACACCATTTTCATCAATACGGCGCAGAAATTCGGTCTGAGTGACCTGCACCAGCTGCGCGGACGGGTGGGCCGGAGCAACAAAAAGGCCTTCTGCTATCTGCTGGCCCCGCCCGCCGAATACCTGACCCCCGAGGCCAAACGCCGGCTGCAGGCCATCGAAAGCTTCACCGAACTGGGCAGCGGCATGAACATCGCCATGCAAGACCTCGACATCCGCGGGGCCGGCAACATGCTCGGGGCCGAACAGAGCGGCTTCATCGCCGACCTGGGCTTCGAAACCTACCAGCGCATCCTCAAAGAAGCCATGCAGGAACTGCGCGACGAAGAATGCCCCACCCTCGACGACTGGACCGCGCGCACGGCCCAAGGCGCAGATGCCCAAGCACCCGACGAACACCCCAACCGGGTCTATGCCCTGGAAGGCGATATGAACAGCATGGGCGCCAGCGTTGACACTTGGGGGGCTTACCGGGCGGCCACGGGCGGTGATTTCGTGGCCGACTGCCAGATGGAATCAGACCTTTCGCTCTTCTTCGACGAATCGTATATTCCGGGGTCGCCGGAGCGGATGAGCCTTTACCGGGAAATGGACCAGCTCGAGACGGAAGAGGCCATCAACGCCTTCGAAAACCGTTTGGTCGACCGCTTCGGCCCTGTGCCGCAGGAAGGAAAAGACCTGCTGCAATTCATCCGTCTGAGGCTGACGGCCAAGAAGCTGGGCATGGAAAAAATCGTATTGAAAAACCGGCAGCTGATCGCTTATTTCGTCAGCAACCTCAACTCGCCTTTCTACCAATCGGACGTGTTCGGCCGCATCATCAACTACGTGAACAAACATAGCCTGACCTCGCGCCTGAGGGAGGTGCAGGGCAAACGTTCGCTGGTCCTCACCCAGATAGACGAACTCGGAAACGCCTGTCAGGCGCTCCGTGAAATGTTGCAGCAACCGCTTTAGAGGTCTTTGTATAATCAACTGAAATCAAGCTGATTACATCATTAACTCAAAGACTTTGGTGATTTCCTTGAAGATCGACTCGATCGAGCCTGTGGCGTCGATGGTGGTGCAGATGCCTTTCTTGACGTAATATTCCTTGACCGGAGCGGTCTGCTCGTGGTAAACCTGCACGCGGTGACGGCAGGTGTCGGGGGTATCGTCGCTGCGGTTGGAGGTCTTGGCCCGGTTCAGCATCCGCTCGACCATCACTTCGTCGGGCACCGTCAGATCCAGGAAGAGATCGATTTTCTTGCCCCTTTCTTCCATCAATTTGTCAAGCGCCGCCGCCTGAGAGACGTTGCGGGGATAACCGTCGAAAATGACGCCGTGGGTCACGGGCAGTTCATCAATGGTTTTGGCCAGGAGTTTGAGTATCATTTCGTCCGGAACCAGGTTGCCGGCGGCGATGTAGCCTTGTGCTTCCCGACCCAAATCGGAAAAATTTGCAATTTCTATGCGGAGAAGGTGTCCTGTCGAGAGGTGGGCCAATTTGAAACGTTCGGAAATCAGGTCACTCTGAGTGCCCTTTCCGCAGCCGGGACCGCCTGAGATAATGACGTTTAGCATTTTTGCTTCAATGAGGAAAAATCAACTGCTTTCTCAGTTACAAAGATAAACGAAAACATTCAATTCACAAACACGACCGACTTTTGAGGCAAATATTTTTTTCAGCTGACTTTTTTTGAGGCATTCAACCCCGCTCCCGCCCCTTCAGCGCCTCACGGGCGGCCCGGTTTTTCGTCCGCAACAGCCAAAGCCTTTTTTTCAGCGGCAGGCGGGCTTTGAACATCGAAGCGAAATTGCGCAGATAAGCGCCGGGGCAATCTGAGAGCACCGCATTGACCGCCCCCGCCGTTTCCAGCATCTCCTTTTCGTAAGGACTCCGGCCGTTGACCGAACTGTTTTTCGGATGGACGGCCACGCTGACGGGAAACGAGCGCAATTGCAGGCCGCATCGTCTGCAAGCATCCAGAAAGAGGAATTCCTCGCTGCAAATCCAGCGGGCGCCCAGACCGAAGCGTTCGTCGAAGCGGACGCCTGCCCGCTCCACGCTGCTTTGCCGCAGCACGATTTCGATGGAACTGACCTGACGCAACGCTTCGCGCCGGTCGAGGGCCTGCTCCCGCGACGCATAGGGTTTGTAATCCTGGCCTTCCGGCGTACGGATACGGAACGTGGCCCCGTCGAGGGCCGGGCGGCTGCCGAACAGGTCGATGATGCGGTCAATGCCTTCCTCCAGCAGGCGGACGTCGTCGTCCATCAGCCACATGAGGCCCTCGCCGGCCTTCAAGCCGTGTTGCCGGCACCATTCCGCGGCCATTTCAAGACTGCGGTTTCGGTTGGCCGACAAGCCCCGCCCGTCGGTTACGGAGACGATGACGTCGTCGCGCAGGGCCAGCGGGCCAGCCGTCAAGAGCGCTTCCACGGCCTGCCGTTCGGTCGCCGGGGTCCGCTCATTGAAGCCCGTCTGCCAGGAGACCAGGTAAACGACCGCTTCCCGTGGCGGCAGCAACTGCCGTGAGACCTTCTGCAAGGCTTCCGGTCCGTAAGTGGAAATCAAAATCAACAATTTCATGATGGGCAGCTGTGTATGGGACGTTCAACCAAGATTTTCGAGCAAAGTCTTCCACCGGGCCATGATTTTTTCCTGCGAAAAACAGCCGGAAAAACGCCGCGCATTGTCCGACAGCCGTTCCCGCCGCAACCGGTCGTCCATCAGAGCGAGCAAAGCCCGGGCATATTCTTTTTCACGGAAAGGAGGCACGAGCACGCCGGTTTCATCGTCGGCGATGAGCGTGCGCATGCCAGCGTTGATGTCGAAAGCCACCGGCACCACCCCGGCCTGCTGGGCCTCCATCACGCTCAGGCTCATGCCTTCATACGACGAGGTCAGGCAAAGCATGGAAGCCTGTTCATAAAGCGTTTCGGTCGGACCGGGCAAGCGGAACGAAACCCGTCTCAGACCGAGCCGGGCGGCCTGCTGCATCAAACGGCCGCGTTCCGGGCCGTCACCGCACAGTTCCAGTTGCCAGTCGTCGCGGACCGTTTCCACCCGTTTCCAGATGCGCAACAGGCGCTCCACGTGTTTGTCGGCCCGGGTAAAGCGGCCGGCATACAACACCGTCCGCTCCCGTCGGGAGGGTTTGATGAAGTCGGCCGACGGATTGGGCATCACTTCGATGCGGGCCGTCGCGGCTCCTTTCAGAGAGCGCAGCTGACGGCGGTAATCCTCGTCGAGCACGACGAAAACCCCCGGCGAACGCAAAAAACCGCGCAGACGGTCGTTGACCCGCCAGCGGGCATAAAAAGAAAGATAACGGCAGCAGAGCGTGCGGACCAAAGGTTTCCACCCTTCTGACAATGGCCGGAATTCCGCCCGGCGCTCGCGCTGGTACAACCAATCGGGACAAGCGTGCATCACGTGGACGAAGCGTTGGGGGTCGGACAGCGTGAAACGGCGCGAAATCATCGACACCAACCCCTGATTGATGACGATGTCAATGCCTTCACGGCGAATGTAGCCTTCCAGAAAATCCAGGTTGACGGCCGAATTGAAATCATCGGCGTCGGGCAGGCTCAAGGCGGTGATGCCGTCGGCCACGGGCGCTTCCGCTTCGGCCGTCACGACACTCAGCGGGAAATCGGCCGACAAAGCCTTCAGCAACTGACGGCTCACCCGCTCCACACCGCCCAAAGCATGGCAGGAAGCTACGATGAAGAGTATCTTTTTCATGCGGCTCGGAAAAACGGAAGGTGAAGAAGGAAACATTTCAGCGCACTGCCCCAAGGCAGACGCCGGCCATAACGGCGGCAGGCCCGTCTCAGACGCTCAGCCTCTTCAAGCGAGCCCGAACGGAAGGCCAGATCGACATACCAGCGAATCTTTTCCGAAAGCCAGGGCTGCAGATCTTCCGCTTCGATGTTCAGATATTCAGCCCATTCCAAAGTCTGGACAAAGGTCCGGCGGCAGAAGCGGAGATATTTGAGCGGGTCGGCGGAATGGTTGACCGACTCGGCCTGCAAGCGGTAGGCCAGGTTGATTTCCGGCAGGAAACAGACCGGCCCCTGCATGAGCAAGGCGGCCGTCACGGAGATGTCTTCGGCCGGGTAACGCCCGTCAAGAAACCTTTCGGGACCCTCCGTGAAATACCGGTCGAGCAAGTCCTTGCGATAGAGGGCCGCCGAGAGCACGATGTCGGGGCGCAACTGCCGGCTCAGGAAACGGGCCGCCAGCGCCCGGCCGAAATCCTTTTCGTCGAAACAGGGGGTTCCGTCCGGCGGCGCGGCGGGCGTCAGCGTATCTTTTTCAGGATCATAGTCGGCGTGCAGACCGCAGGCCATGGCGGCCGACGGATGGCGGCGCAGGGCATCGACGAGGTGTTGCAGCCGCTCCTCGCCCAACCAGAAATCGTCGCCGGCACAGTCGGCGATGTATGTGCCCCGGGCCCGCCTGACGCCATCGAAATAATTCGGCACCAGTCCCAGGTTTTCCGGCCGGTCGACCAACTTGACCTGCCCGGGACAACGCTCGCGGTAGCCGCGGCAGATATCCGCGGTGCCGTCGGTCGAGGCGTCGTCGCCTATGATGATTTCGAAGGGGAAATCACAACGCTGCATCAGCACCGAATCGATGGCACGGGCCACCGTTTCGCGCTGGTTGTAACAGCAGATGATGACGGAAACCAGCGGCTTATCCATGACGTTTCGGGAATAGTTTATGCCAGCACTCGGCCAGGGGGACGATGCGGTTGAATTCATAAAGGGCCAAGGCGGCGGCCAGCAGGAACACGGCCGCGGCGGCCGGATATTTCACCGCAGGCGCCTGGACGAAAGCGGCGATGAGGAAAGCGGCGGCCGCCAGCGCGAAGAACATCACCTCCAGACGGACGTTGCCGGCCTCAGGCCGGTAAGCGCACTCCTTGCGGACGATGAAGAGCAAGACCGCCGTATAGACCACGTGGGCGGCGAAATAGGCCATGCCCACCCCTTCCAGACCGGCCAGCGGCCAAAGCAGGGCAGCCAAAGCCACGTAAAGGACGTCCCAAAGCACTTCGGTCAGACAGAACAGCCAGCCTTTGCCGCGGCTCAGCACCACGAACGAAAGGGGCCAGTTGAGCGCCGTGAGCAGCGAACCGGCCATCTGCCAACGCAGCATCGGTTCGGCCGGCACGAAGCGCGAGGAATAAAACAGACGGAGCACCAGGGGCGAAAAGAGCAGCATGCCCACCACGACGGCGCCCGCCAAAAGCAGTCCGACGCGCACCTGCTCGGCCACGTATTTCCTCATGAGCGGTCCGTCATCGCTGACGGCGCACAGCCTCGGGTAATAGTCGGCCGACATGGCCGTCAGGATCGTCGTGACGGCCCAGGCCGACAGCGTCCAGGCCGACTGGAACAGACCTACGGTGTCCATGTCGCTGCGCGCGCCGATGTGACTTTTCACCAGAACCATCGACAGGGCGCCGCAAAGCCCCACCGTCACGCTGTAAATGCCCAGCACGACCATTTTCCGTCCGTCGCGCAGGGAAGTGCGCCAAGTTTGCCGCAGCTTGGGCAGTTTGACTTTCCATACATAGAAAACGCTCACCGCCAGCGTGATGAGCGAGGCGGTCAGCAAGGCGGGAATGATGCCGTCTTCCCCGAAGAGAAAAAACAGCACGATGAATCCGACGGCCGAAAGCAGCGTGCCGGCCACCGAGGCCTTGGCCATGTCGCCGATGCGGCGCAAGCCTTGCAGTATGGTCCTCAGGCCGGAAGCCAGCGTCCCGGCGAAAACGGCGAAAGAAAGGAACGATATGGGCAGGGCGTGTGCCGTGTCGTGAAAAGCCAGACGGCTGATTTCCTTGGAGAAAGCGATGGTTAGCAAAGCGCCGGCCACGGCGGTGAACCCTATCCAGCGTCTGACGGTCTGCGCCGTCCGGGCCACCGACGTTTCGTCGTTGCGGCCCACGGCCTGCGAAATGTCTTTGACGGCGCTGAAGCCCAGGCCCAGCGACGTCACCGACTGAATCATCTCGATGACCGACTGATACAGGCCCAGCAAACCTACGCCCCCGGTGCCCAGCAACAAGGCCACCACCTTCGTACGGACCGCGCCGATGACCATGTTGATGGCCTGCGATCCGCCGAAAATGCCCGTCGAGCGGGCTATCTGACGGTAGGACGATGCTTGAGTCTGTTGTGTTTCCATATAAAGCCGTCAAGGGTCAGCCTCCTGCCTTCACCAGGAAGAAATCTTCTTTTCGCAAATAAGTACGGGCCAGGCGCTGCAGGTCGTCGGGCGTCACCGCGCCGACCGCCTCGAGCTGGCGGGCAAAACATTCGCTCATCTCTTCGCCCGACATCCGGGCCGAGAGAAATAGGTCGGAAAAAGCGAACGGGCCGTCGACCATACGGGCATACTCGCCGTAAAGATGGTTTCTCAGGCGGTCAAGTTCAGCCGCAGTGACCGGTTCCCGGACCAGCCGGTCCATTTCCGCCCACACGCCGTCGATGAGGGGTTCCACGAAACCGACCGCGGTCTGGGTCTCGATGTCGATGTAAGAATAATCGCGGTAGACGGTGTGGGTCGACTGAATGCCGTAGGTATATCCTTTTTCTTCGCGCAGCGACGTCATCAGCCGGCTGCCGAAATAACCGCCGAGCAAGGCGTTCAGTATCTGCAAGCCGTGAAAATCGGGATGTTGCTGACCGACGGCGGGCAAAGAAAAACGCACGGCCGCCTGCAAAGCGCCGGGTTTGCTGATGAAGGCCGTTTTTTCGGCCGAAGGATGCGGCGGCGGCATGTCGGGCAGGGAGGTCGCAGCCGCTTCAACCGCCTCGCCGGCCTCAGAAAGCATCCGGCTCAATCCGACACCGAATATCCGCTCCATCACGGCAAGTTCTTGTTCGCCGACGTCGCCCGTCGCCACCAGCAAAGTGTTCTCCGGACGGTAGAAACGGTCGTGGAAAGCCAGGAGTTCCGCCCGGTCGACCGCTTGGAAATCTTCTTCCCGAAGCATCCGGCCATAAGGATGGTCAGCGCCGAAGAGCAATTCGTTCATCTTCATCGAAGCCGCCACCTGCACCTTTTCGCGGTCGATTTTCCACTGCTGTTGTCTGAGTTCCAGGTTGAGGCGGATGCCCTCCTCCGGATAGGCCGGAAAAGCATAGAGGTTTCTGAGCAAGGTCAGGCTCGGCGCCAGGTATTCCGTGCGGACGCAGACGGTCACGATGACGTATTCCATCATCGTCGAATAATAGACGTAAGCGCCGTAACGGTCAAACAAATCGGCGGTTTCAGCCGTGCTGAGGGCGCTGCAGGTGACCTGTCCCGAAGCGTCGCGCACTTCGCGGCAGCCTTCCTTGAGCAACAAATCGGAGAGTTGCGACAAGAGCGGGCGGGGCTGGAAACCCGACCCTGCCCTGACCATCAGGTCGAGGCGCAGCAGCCCTTGAGCCGACGTCCGGCGATGATAGGCCACGACCCCGCTGCTGAGCGGCATCTCTTCGAGCGAAGGAATCTCCGTCGCCCGAAAAACGCCGTTGGCAGGGGCCGTATGTCGGTTGAGAGCCATTTACATTTTCATTTACAACGCTTGGTCGAGCAAACCGCTGTCAAGAATCCGCTTCAAGTCGTCCGGAGTGTCGACCGCCAGATTTTCCTTGTCGGTGACGGCCACGCGGATGCGGTAACCGTTTTCGATCCAACGGAGCTGTTCGAGCGACTCGCACTGCTCCAGCGGAGAGGCGGAAAGCCCGGCCAGCGCCTGCAACACTTCCTTTCGGTAAGCATAAATGCCGATGTGCTTGTAAAAAGCGTGCCGGGCCAGCCATTCTTCCTGCGGCACAGCGCGCAGGTAGGGAATCACCGAGCGGCTGAAATAAACCGCCTCGCCGGCCCCGTTCATGATGAGTTTCGGCGAATTCGGGTTGAAAAGCGCCTCCAGGCCCTCTTCCTGACGGAACACCCGGCAGAGGGTGGCGATTTCGGTGCCGTTGTCGCGGCCGTCGGTCAGAAAACAAGCCTTCAGCGTCTCGATCTGGGCGGGCTGGACAAACGGTTCGTCACCCTGGATGTTCACCACCACGTCGAAAGGCTCTTTGACGCGCTGCATGGCTTCCGCACAACGGTCGGTGCCGCTGCGGTGAGTCGTCGAGGTCATCAAAACCTGTCCGCCGAAAGCCTTCACGGCGTCGTAAATGCGTTGGTCGTCGGTGGCCACGTAGACATCGTCGAGCACCCCTTCGACCTGTTCGTATACCCTTTGAATCATCGGTTTGCCGCCGATGTCGGCCAAGGGTTTGCCCGGAAAACGCGTGGACGCGTAGCGGGCCGGAATCAATCCCAGGAATTTCATATCATTCAGCCGTTACGAAGAGGTGTCCGGCTTCGGCTTTCACCACGCCGACGGCCGCCCCAGCTTCAATATATCCGTTCAAAGCAATCGCATCGTATGATTGTCCGTCGATTGAGACCTTTCCGGCGGGCTTGAGCAAGGTTTCCGCCGTGCCCCGGCAGCCGGCCAAAGCAGCCGGCAGGCCGTCGGTCGCCTCGGGCAAACACTTCTTGGCGGAATTTTTCCAATAGGAACTCTTCCCCCGCCCGATGCTGGCCGTCAGTCCGCGGCACGAGGCCAAGCCCAGCAGGATGCCGCCGACGACCGTCAACAGCGCCGCACCGAAAGCGTCTGACGCCTGACCGCCCGAAAGGAAGGTTCCGGCCAATGTGGCGGTCAGACCGACGAGGCTGATGGCCATGCCGGCCGCGCCGAGCACCCCCACACCGGGCGTGACGATGATGTCGAGAAACAGCACCACCGTTCCGAGCACAAACACGACGACGCCCCACCAGGGCGCCCCGCCTTCAAGGTATAAGGGCACGAAATAAAGCACGGCCGCCAGAAAGGCCGCCACGCTGGGAAAGCCCATGCCGGGGTCCTGCCATTCGAACCAGAGGCCGATGACCATGACCGTGACCAAAAGGGCCCGGAGCAAAAGAAGGCCCCATCCGCCCGGGGCCAAGCTGAGGCCGACCGAGAGGGCAATCAATCCGAGAATTGCAGTTATTGTATTGATTATCAAATTCTTCATCTAAAACTTGTGTAGTATTGACTTTAAGTGGATTTCAAGAAGGCTAATGTACGGCATGCGGCTGAAAAATCCAAACGCTCAACCGCCCTCCAGCGAGAAACGGAAATTTTCCTGACGCAGCACATGATCGGCACACAATTGCCGGAGCACATTCACGACGTCTTCCGGCGAATAGCGGCCTTTCACTTCGGTCAGCTGCGTTTCGTCCGACAGGGCATCCACCAGTTTTTCCACCCCGAGCGGCCCTTTTTCCTTAATGAGCCTGATGGCCGCCTCGCGGATTTCATCTGTCTGCCACTTCCTCAGACCGGTCGCCTGACGCGACAGACAGACGTCGCAGATGCCGCAGCTGCAACGGGTCTGCTCACCGAAATAATTGAGCAGGAAGCGGCTGCGGCATACGCCGTTGCCCGCCGCGTAATCGATCATGGCGCGGATACGCTCTTCATAACGGCGGCGGCGTTCGTCGTAGACTTCGTCGGTCAGCGGCAGTTCGCGGCTGTCCACCCGCCCCCTGACGATCTTCAGCAGCGGACTTTTCCGGCGGGGAATATAGTCGATGATGCCCTGTCGCGACAGGCGCAGCAGCCCGTTGTAGACTTCCTCACGGCTCGTGCCCAACACGGCCGCCAGCCGTTCTTCCTGCACGTGGACCGCATCGGCGAAGAGACCGGCGCAACTGCGCAGAAGCGTCTGCATCAACGCATCGTCGGCCCGGTCCAGCTGAATGCGGTAGAGTTCGTCGCGGTCAGTCGTCACCATCACCTTCGAGGCCCCCTCCTGCTCGTCGCTGAGTTCCAGGAATCCGGTCTGCTGGATGATTTTCAAGGCGCTGAAGGCCTGCACTTCATTCAGGTGGAAACGTTTGCTGAAATCGATGATGTCGAAGGCCGTGACCAAGCCCTCGCCCGCCCCGGGTTCGAGTTCCAGATAGTAACAAAGGCTGTCGTAAACCTTTCTGACATAGGCTTTCTGCGGGAAGGCATCGGGAATCCGTTTCTTCAGCCGGACGGCATCGTCCTTGCGGAACAGCAACACGGCGTAAGCCTTCTTTCCGTCGCGTCCGGCGCGGCCCGCCTCCTGAAAATAGGCCTCGGGGGAATCGGGCAGGTCCCAGTGAACCACCAGTCTGACGTCGGACTTGTCAATGCCCATGCCGAAAGCGTTGGTCGACACCATGACGCGGATTTTTCCCTCCTGCCAGGCACGCTGCTTGAGGTTTTTGGCGTCGTCGGTCAGACCGGCGTGGAAATAATCGGACGATATGCCCGCCTGCCTCAGACGGTCGGAAATCTCGCGGGTAGCCGCCCGCATCCTTACATAGACCAGCGCCGTGCCGGGTACGGCCGCCAGCATCTTGAGCAACATTTTCTCCTTGTCATCGGTCTGCCTGACCACGTAAGCCAGGTTTTTCCTTTCGAAACTCATCCGAAAGACATTGGGCTCGGGAAAATGAAGCCGCTCCTGGATGTCAGCCGCCACTTCGGGGGTGGCCGTGGCCGTCACCGCCAGCACGGGCACCCCGGGCAGAAGCAGCCGGATGTCGGCTATGTTCAGGTAGGACGGGCGGAAATCATAGCCCCACTGCGAAATGCAATGGGCCTCGTCGACCACCAGATAATTCACCGGCAGGCTCAGAATCCGCTCCTTGAAAAGGGGCGTGGACAGGCGTTCGGGCGAAACGTAGAGGAATTTGTACTGGCCGTAGAGACAGTTGTCGAACTGCAGCACGATGTCGCTCAACGAAAGCCCGGAATAAATGTACGTCGCCTTGATGCCCATCGCCCGCAGGTGCTCCACCTGGTCTTTCATCAGGGCCACCAAGGGGGTGACCACGACGCAGATGCCCGGGCGGGCCAGGGCCGGCACCTGGAACGTCAGCGACTTGCCGCCGCCGGTGGGCATCAGACCGAGGGTGTCGCGGCCGGATGCAATGCTTTCGATGATGTCAAGCTGCAGGGGGCGGAATTCTTCATACCCCCAATAAGTGCGCAGTATGTCGTGAAAGACAGACACGTCAGTCTTCCTTGATGTCCTTGACGAGCAGCTGGATGGACGTGTTGCCGTTGAAAGTGTTCTCCTCGATGCTGAAACAGATGTCGAAAGGATTGAACGACTTGACGTGACGGTTGTGTTCGCCCAGGCCGAAGGCGATTCCGTTCATGATGTTTTCGGAATGGCTGTCGACCAGCTCCAGTTTCAGATGCTCCTGGTCGCGGCCCACCAAGCGGCTGGTGCCGTAGTCGAAGACCCGGCGGGTGCAGAACACCGGCTTGTTGTTGTCGGGACCGAAAGGATTGAACTGCTTGAGAATACGGAAGAACTTCGGTGTGATCTCCTGGAAATTGATTTCCGCATCGATGTCGATGACCGGGGTCATCTGCTCCTTGAGGATATTCTCCGCCACATAGGCTTCGAAACGGCGGGTGAAGGCCTCTACGTTCTCCATCTTCATCGACAGGCCGGCCGCATAGGTATGACCGCCGAAGTTTTCGAGCAGGTCACGGCACGACTCGATGGCCTTGTAGATGTCGAATCCGGGCACCGAACGGGCCGAACCGGTGGCCAGGTCGCCCGAGCGGGTCAAGACCACGGCCGGCCGGTAATATTCTTCCGACAGGCGCGAAGCCACGATGCCGATGACGCCCTTGTGCCACTCCGGATTGTAGATGACCACGCCGCGGCGGGCGTCGAGGTTCTGACACGACTTGAGAATCTGATTGGCCTCTTCGGTGATGGTCTTGTCGAGGTCTTTGCGCGTCTGGTTGTATTCGTCGATCTGAATGGCCTTGTCGCGGGCGAAGGCCATGTCTTTGGTGACCAGCAGGTCGACCGCTTCGGCCGCCGACTGGATGCGGCCCGACGCGTTCAGGCGCGGTCCGATCTTGAAGACGATGTCGCTGATGGTGATCTCGCGGTCGTCGAGGCCGCAGACATGGATGATGGCCTTCAGACCCACGGACGGGTTGGTGTTCAGTTGTTTGAGCCCGTGGTAAGCCAGGATGCGGTTTTCCCCCGTGATGGGCACGATGTCCGAAGCGATGCTCACGGCCACGAGGTCGAGCAAAGGAACGAGCTCGGAAAAGGCGATGCCGTTGTTCTTGGCAAAGGCCTGCATCAGTTTGAAACCGACACCGCAACCCGACAGTTCGCCGTAAGGATAGGTGGAATCGACCCGTTTGGCGTCGAGCACGGCCACGGCCGGCGGCAGCACGTCGTCGGGCTTGTGGTGGTCACAGACGATGAAATCGACCCCTTTTTCTTTCGCGTAGGCTATCTTCTCGACCGCTTTGATGCCACAGTCGAGCACGATGACCAGTTTGAAACCGTTGTTGGCGGCATACTCGATGCCTTGATACGACACGCCGTACCCTTCCACATAGCGGTCGGGCAGGTAATAGTCCAGATTCGAGCTGAACTGTCTCAAAAATTTGTAAACCAGCGCAACTGCCGTCGCACCGTCAACGTCGTAATCCCCGTAAACCAGAATTTTCTCCTTGTTGGCTATGGCTTGATTGATACGCTGCACGGCTTTGTCCATATCCTTCATCAAAAAAGGATCGTGCAAATCCGTCAACTGCGGGCGGAAGAATTTCTTCGCCTCATCAAAGGTAGTGATACCTCTCTGTACCAGGAGTTGAGCCAAAACCGGGCTGATTCCTAATTCTTTAGCAATGTTCTCTTTCTGTGTTTCCTGTTCGGGGTTTAGCGTTAATAAATTCCAATTGGTGTTCATTAAAACTATATTATTGTTTTTTTCTTTTCTCGCTTGATGAAGGAGAGGTGTTCCTCGCCCGGAACACCGATGGCCGCTTCCACGGCACAATACGCCGACAAATGTATTCTTTATTATCCGTAAATCCGAATCTTTTGGCCGTTATTTTTCCCCGCCCGACAAAATATGATTACATTTGTCCCATCAACCACCCTTTTGAATCAATGGACACGTCATTTGACAGAACACGTTTCGAAGAAGAAATAAAGAAGGCGGTCAGCACGCTCCGGGCGGGCGGCATCATCGTCTACCCGACCGACACCATCTGGGGCATCGGCTGCGACGCCACCGACCCTTCGGCCGTCAAAAAAGTCTATGAAATCAAACGGCGGGCCGAAAGCAAAGCCCTGCTGGTGCTGGTCGACTCCGTGGCCAAAGTGGAATTTTACGTGCGCGAACTGCCCGACGTGGCCTATGACCTCATCGAAGTGAGCGACAAGCCCCTGACGGTCATCTACGACGGCGCCCGCAACCTGGCCCCCAACCTTCTGGCCGACGACGGCAGCGTAGGCATCCGCGTGACCCGCGAACGTTTCTCCGCCGAACTCTGCCGCCGTTTCGGGAAGGCCATCGTATCCACCTCGGCCAACATCGCCGGCGAGCCCTCTCCCCGCCTCTATTCGGAAATCTCCCCCGAAATTCTGGCGGCCGCCGACTGCGTGGTCGATTTCCGACGCGACGACACCGCACCCTCCGCCCCTTCTTCCATCATCCGCCTCGGCGCAGGCGGACAAGTCAAAATCATCCGCTGAGCCGCCGCTGAACGGCCGCTCCGGCATCCATACCCTTATTCCTATGGCAGACGACAAAAAAATCATTTTCTCGATGGTCGGCGTGAGCAAGCAGTTTCCGCCCCACCGTCAGGTGCTCAAAGACATTTACCTTTCCTTTTTCTACGGCGCCAAGATCGGCATCATCGGTCTGAACGGTTCCGGAAAATCGACCCTGATGAAAATCATCGCCGGCATTGAAAAAGAATATCAAGGCGAAGTGGTCTTCTCGCCCGGCTACAGCGTGGGCTACCTCGAACAGGAACCCCAGCTCGACCCCGACAAGACGGTCGTGGAAGTGGTCCGCGAAGGCGTTCAGGACATCGTCGACGCCCTGGCCGAATATGAAGCCGTCAACGAGAAATTCGGCTTGCCCGAATATTACGAAAATCCCGACAAGATGGACGAGTTGTTTGCCCGCCAGGCCGAACTCCAGGACTTCATCGACGCCACCGACGCCTGGAACCTCGACACCCGGCTGGAAAAAGCGATGGATGCCCTGCGCTGTCCGCCCGACGACCAGCCCGTCTCGACCCTCTCCGGCGGTGAGCGGCGCCGCGTGGCCCTCTGCCGTCTGCTCCTGAAGAAACCCGACATCCTCCTGCTCGACGAACCGACCAACCACCTCGACGCCGAATCGATCGACTGGCTGGAACAACATCTTCAGCAATATGCCGGCACGGTCATCGCCGTGACCCACGACCGCTATTTCCTCGACCACGTGGCCGGCTGGATCCTCGAACTCGACCGCGGCGAAGGCATTCCCTGGAAGGGCAACTACTCCTCCTGGCTGGAACAGAAGACCCAGCGCATGGCCCTGGAAGAAAAACAGGCCAGCAAGCGCCGCAAGACCCTCGAGCGCGAACTGGAATGGATCCATATGGCCCCCAAAGCCCGTCAGGCCAAGGGAAAAGCCCGTCTGAACTCTTACGACAAACTGCTCAACGAAGACCAGAAACAGCGCGAGGAAAAACTCGAACTCTTCATCCCCAACGGCCCGCGCCTGGGCAACAAGGTGCTCCAGGCCACCGGCGTGGCCAAATCGTTCGGTGAAAAATGCCTGTTCAGCGACTTGAATTTCGTGCTCCCGCCCAACGGCATCGTCGGCGTGATCGGTCCCAACGGCGCCGGCAAGACCACCCTTTTCAAACTCATCATGGGTCTGGAACAACCCGACGCCGGTTCGTTCGATGTCGGCGAAACCGTCCGCATCGGCTATGTGGACCAAAGCCACGAAGCCATCAAGCCCAACCTGTCGGTCTATGAAATCGTCAGCGGCGGCAATGAATTCATCCGGGTGGCCGGACGCGAAATCAATGCCCGCGCCTACCTCTCCCGCTTCAACTTCACCGGCGCCGACCAGGAAAAGAAGGCCGGCGTCCTTTCCGGCGGCGAACGCAACCGCCTGCATCTGGCCCTGAACCTGAAGTCGGAATCGAACGTACTCCTGCTCGACGAACCCACCAACGACATCGACGTCAATACTTTGCGTGCCTTGGAAGAAGGTCTGGAGAACTTCGCCGGCTGTGCCGTGGTCGTCAGTCACGACCGCTGGTTCCTCGACCGTATCTGCACCCACATCCTCGCCTTCGAGGGCGACGGCCAGGTGTTTTTCTTCGAAGGCGACTACTCCAGCTACGAAGAAAACAAGAAAATGAGGTTGGGCGACGAAGCGGCCGAGCCCAAGCGGGCACGCTACCGCGGCATGTAAAGCGTCTGCCGGCGTCGCGTCTGCCCGATGATGCGCGGCCGCACGGCGCAGACTTTTTTTGCAGACCAGGCCGGCCTTATTCAGACGCCTTTGCCCGTCAACAGCGGTTTAAGGGTGTAAACCAGAATCTTAAGGTCCATCAACAACGACTGATTCCGTAGATAAATCAGGTCGTAATGGAATCGGTCGACCATTTTGTCGACATTGTCGGCGTAACCGAAGCGGACCATGCCCAGCGAAGTGATGCCGGGACGCACGCGGTCAACCAAGCGGTATTGCGCATCACGCGCCACGATTTGCGCGGCATAGAAAGCGCGCTCGGGACGGGGACCGACCAACGACATATCGCCTTTCAACACGTTCCAAAGCTGGGGAAGTTCATCCAAGCGATAACGGCGCAGCGTCCGTCCGATTTTTGTAATCCGTTCATCCTCAGATGATGACAAGCAAGGGCCCTGACTTTCGGCGTCGACCCTCATGGTCCGGAATTTGTAAATCTGAAAAGGCCGGCCACCTTTGCCGAGCCGTTCCTGCTGATAAAAGACCGGTCCGTCGGCGGCCAGCTTCAAACGCAGGGAGAGCACAAGAAGCAAAGGCGACAGCACGACCAGCCCCAGCGACGAAACGAGCACGTCGGCCAGCCGTTTGATGTTTTCCTCACCGCGCGTCAGGCCTTTCGGGGTGATGCGCCTGAGCGGAACGCCCGTCAGAGAAAACAGGGCCATGTCGGAATAGGCCAAACCTTCCGTAGAGGTGGTCGAAAGGATTTCCAGGCCGAAGGGATACAACTGGCCGGCCAGCACGCGGAGGTGTTCTTCCGACAGGTCGTCCGAAGCGATGATCAGGCTTTCAATGCCCTGCTCGCGGATGACGGCGGCCAAGTCAGACAAATCGTCTTCCGCAACGACGGCCCTCGTGAGAAAAGGCGAACCGTTGTTGCGGTGTGCGAGGTATTCCCTGATTTTGTCGGATTCTCTCCCCCGGCCGATGATCAGGGCGGGGACGCCGGCCTGTCCGCGGGCATGTGCGCGGAGCAAGCGCCCCGTCAGCAGCCTTCGCCCGAGCAGCTGAAAGAAGAACAGCGCTGCGAACAAGACCGAAAAGACGGTATAAAACTGCGTGTAGTGCGCCGGGTAGTCGTTGATGACCACCGTGAAGAAAATGATGAGCGAACAGAGAAACGAGCCCGAAAGGACCTGCAGGAAGTCGACAGCGTGCGTTTTGCGCCTCGGCGCGGCGTAATGTCCCAAAAAGGCGTTCGCCAAAACGATGAACAGCGGCATGCCGATGCCCATCAGCCAGGCCTTCGGATGGTTCAGAAACGACTCGAGCGTAGAGAAGCCGCAAGTGTCATGCGTGACGTAAAAACGGACCGTGCTGAACGCCTGCCAGGCGGCAACCGTCAGCACCAGGTCCGTCAATGCATAACCCAGGCTTCGTCTCGAGTCGTTCATCACAGTTGCACGATGCCCGAGAAGCCCATGAAGGCCAGAGCCAGCAAACCGGCCGTGAGCAGTGCGATGGGCATGCCCTGCATGCCTTTGGGCACTTTGAGCAGCGAAAGCTGTTCACGGATACCGGCAAAAAGAATCAAAGCCAGGCCGAAACCGCAGGCCGTGGAGAAAGCATAGACCACCGACTCCAACAGGCTGTAATCTTTCTGGATGACCAGAATGGCCACACCCAGAATGCAGCAGTTGGTGGAAATCAGCGGCAGATATACACCCAGCGACTGGTAGAGGGCCGGCGAAATCTTTTTCAGCACGATTTCGACGAGCTGCACCAACGACGCGATGATGAGGATGAAGGCGATGGTCTGCAGGTAGTCGAGCGAGAAAGGCTTCAGCAGAAAGGTGTAAACCAACCAGGTGATCAGGGTCGAAAGGGTGATGACGAACGCCACCGCACCCGTCATGCCGACCGCCGTGCTGATTTTCTTCGAAACGCCGAGGAAGGGGCAGATGCCGAGGAACTGCGAGAGGACGATGTTGTTGACGAACACCGCCGCGATGAACATGGTAATGTATATCATGACACTTTTCTGATTTTATTCATAATGGCCAGCAGATAAGCCAGCGTGATAAAGGCACCCGGCGCCAGGATGAAGACCAACGCACCGTATTGTTCAGGGAAGACCTGATGGCCGAAGAACGTGCCGGCGCCCAGGAATTCACGCACCATGCCCAGAAGGGTCAGCGCCAGGGTGAAGCCCAGGCCGATGCCCAGACCGTCCAACAAGGAATCGAAGGGCTTGTTTTTCGAAGCGAAGGCTTCCGCGCGGCCCAAGACGATGCAGTTGACGACGATGAGCGGGATGAACAGACCGAGGCTCTCGTAGAGTTCGGGCACGTATGCTTTCATCAGCATTTCCAGAAGAGTCACGAACGAAGCGATGACCACGATGAAGGAAGGAATGCGCACGTTGTCGGGGATGATGTTCTTCAACAGGGAAATCACCAGGTTGGAGCAGATCAGCACGAAGGCGGTGGCCAGACCCATGCCGCAACCGTTGATGGCCGAGGTGGTGGTGGCCAATGTCGGGCACATGCCCAGCATCAGCACGAAAGTCGGGTTTTCCGTAATGAGTCCGTTCAGGACGATACCGAATTTGTTTTTCATAGTCACCTTCTTCAGTTAGCGTTCGACATATCGGAAACGGTCTGGGGCAGTGAGTCCTGCTGCAAGGTCGTCGCGGCGGTGGCCGCATCGATGGCCAGAGGCAGGCCCAAAGCCCTTCCGGCACGGTTGACGGCGTCCAGGAAGGCCCTCGAGCTGATGGTCGCCGCCGTGATGGCGTCGATGTCGCCGCCGTCTTTCCTGACCGACAAAGCGGCTTGCACGGGGTTCTTACCGACCACGCTTTGGGCGTTCTTGTCGGTCTTGAACCAAGCGGTCATCTTGGCGCCGAGTCCGGGCGTCTCACCTTGTTTCAATACGGAATAGCCGTAAATGTCACCCGCAGGGGTAAAGCCGACCATCACGCTGATGCGGCCGTTGAAACCCTTGTCGGAGTATGATTCGACCGCTGTGCCCTGCAGTTCTCCCCCCTTGGTGGCGGGATAACAGGCCAGCACTTCGCCCGAAGGCAAAGTCACTTCATAACGGTCGGCCACCGGACTGTTGTCGAAGTCCGGGGTCACTTCACGGATGGCTTTTTCCTGCTTGGCGATTTCAGCCTGACGGATGGGTTCCGTCGTCAACTGATTGACCCAAGCCAGCAGGGCGGACGCCACGATGGCGATGCCGCCGAGCACCAACACCATGTTGGTCAGAGACGATTCGAGTTTTTTCATTTCTTCACCTCCCCAAACCTTTTCGGCTTGCAATAGACGTTAAGCAGCGGGGTGACCGCGTTCATGATGAGAATGGCGAACGACATGCCTTCGGGATACGAACCGAAGCAACGGATAAGGACCGTCAGCACGCCGATGCCGATGCCGTAGATGATTTGGCCCTTGTGCGACATGGGCGACGTCACGTAGTCGGTGGCCATGAAGAAGGCGCCCAGCAGCAGACCGCCGGAGAGCAGATGAACCAAAGGATGGGCGTAGGCTTCGGGGTTGCAATACCAGAGGATGCCGCTGAAGACGAACACCGTCAGGAGAATCGACACGGGCACGTGCCAGGTGATGGTCTTGGTGCAGAGCAGGTAGATGACGCCGATGAGCAGCGCCAGCGCGCACACCTCACCCATACTGCCGGAGACATTGCCCAGGAACAGATTCCAGGTAGAGGGAAGCCGGTCGAAGGCACCGGCTTTGATCAAGGCCAGCGGCGTGGCGCCCGAAACGGCGTCGGCGCTGTGAGCCAGCGCGGGCCAGGTGGTCATCTGCTGCGGAAACGAGACGAGCAGGAAGACACGGCCGCCGAGCGCGGGGTTGAAAATGTTGTTGCCCAGACCGCCGAACGACATTTTGACGGCGCCGATGGCAAAGAGGCTGCCGATGACCAGGATCCACCAGGGCAGGTCGGCCGGCACGTTGAAAGCCAGCAGCAGACCCGTCAGCAAAGCGGAACCGTCTTGAAGCGAAGGGGTGCGCTTGAGCAGGAAGCGGGCAATCAGGTATTCGAAGACCATGCAGGAGACGATGGCGACCGCCGTCGTGAGCAGTGCCCGCCAGCCGAAGAACCAAACGGAGCACAACAGTGCGGGCACCAGGGCCAGAATGACCCTGTGCATGTTTTTGTCGATGGAATCGTTGCCGTGAATGTGCGGCGACATCGATACGATGAGTTTCTTGTCCATGGTTATTTTGCTTTTCGGGCACGGATGAGGGCGCCGACTTTGCCCTTACCGATGCGCATGTAGTCCAACAAATGGCGGTTGGCCGGACAGGTGAAGGTGCAGCATCCGCATTCGATGCAGTCCATCATATGTTCTTTTTCCAGTCTGTCCCAGAGCTGGCGCTCGGCCAGGGCGGAGAGCAGGAAGGGTTCCAGTCCCATCGGGCAGGCATCCACGCACTTGGCGCAGCGGATGCAGTCGCGGACTTCGCCGCGGAGCGACTCTTTTTCGTCCATCACCAGCACGCCGGAAGTACCTTTGGCCACCGGAGCGTCGAGGCTGGCCAGCGCCTTGCCCATCATCGGGCCGCCGGAAATGACCTTGCCGGCCGTTTCGGGCAGACCGCCGGCCGCTTCGATGAGCGCGCTGATGGGGGTGCCGATGCGGGCTTTCAGGTTGACGGGGTTGGCCAGAGGCTTGCCCGTCACGCTGACCACGCGCTCGATGAGGGGCTTGTTTTTCTGGACCGCCTCGTATACGGCGAAAACGGTGCCGACGTTCTGCACGACGGCGCCCACGTCGACGGGCAGACCGCCGCTCTTGACCTGACGGCGCGTGACGGCTTCGATGAGCTGTTTTTCACCGCCCTGCGGATAATGCATCTGAAGCGGCATCACCTCAATCTGAGCAAAAGGCAAGGCCTGGTGCTTCATGATTTCGATGGCGTCGGGCTTGTTGGCCTCGATGCCGATGACGGCCCGGTTGACCTTCAAGGCCTTCATCAGCAGATTGATACCGACGATGATTTCAGGCGCTTTCTCCTTCATCAACTGGTGGTCGGCCGTCAGATAGGGCTCGCACTCCACGCCGTTGATGATGAGGATATCAGCCGTCTTGCCCGGAGGAGGCGTCAGTTTGACTTGGGTGGGAAAACAGGCGCCGCCCATGCCCACGATGCCGGCCGCGGCGATTTTGGCGACGATTTCTTCCGGGGAGAGGTTGCAGACGCGTTCCAGTTTGTCGCTCAGGTCGATGCCTTCCGCCCACTCGTCGGGCTGCACGTCGATGACGATGGCGGGCTTGGGATAACCCGAAGCGTCGACCACGTCGGCGATTTTCGACACTTTTCCGGTGAACGGCGAATGGATGTTGGCCGAGACGAAGCCGCCGGCTTTGGCGATGAGCTGGCCGGTCTTGACCGTTTCCCCGCGTTCGACCACCGGCACGGCCGGTGCGCCGATGTGCTGGGAAAGGAGCACATAGCCTTGTTCAGGCAACTCCAGGGGCTTGATGGGCTTGCCTGCGCCCAACTTGCACTCCGGCGGATGGATACCACCTATTTTAAACGTTCTCATATCAGTTGTATTATTGTTTGTTTTCCGTTTCAGTCCGGGCTTCGGCAGCGGGCGTTGCTGCAGACCCGGTTTCGGGCTTGGCTTTGGCTTCGGCGGCCGGTTTGCGGGCCGGGAAATTCAGCTCAAGGATCGATCCCTGCGGGCACTCCGCCACACACTTGCGGCACATGCGGCACTTTTCGAAATCGATGTAAGCCAGGTTGTTTTCCATCGTGATGGCTTCGAAAGCACACTGCTTCACGCACTTGCCACAGCCGATGCAGGCCACGTCGCAGGCCTTCTTGGCCACCGGGCCCTTGTCCTTGTTGCGGCAGGCCACATAGATGCGGCGCGATTTCGGACCCTTGTTGCGCAATTCAATGAGGCCTTTGGGGCAACTTTTCACGCAGGCGCCGCAGGAGGTGCACTTTTCTTCGTCCACCACCGGCATGCCGGTCCGGGGGTCAATGGTCAGCGCGCCGAAGCTGCAGGCGGCCGCACAGTCACCCTGCCCCAGACAGCCGTACGAGCAGCCGGTTTCACCACCGTAAAGGGCGGACACCACGGCGCAGGTAGAAGCACCGTCGAAGCGGGTCAGTTTCGGGCGGTGTTCGCAAGCGCCCTGGCAGCGGACCACGGCTACCTTCGGCGCCGCTTCTTCGGCGGCCAGGCCGAGGATGTCGCCCACTTTCTTCATCACTTCCGTACCGCCCACCGGGCAGAGCAAGCCTTCCAGAGAGCCTTTCTTCACACAGGTTTCGGCAAAACCGCGACAGCCGGGATATCCGCATCCGCCGCAATTGGCACCGGGCAAGACTTCCTGCACTTGGTCGATGCGCGGATCTTCCTCCACTTTGAAAGATTTGGCCGTAAAGAACAGCACCGCGGCCAGAACGAGGCCGATGCCGCCCAAAACAATCAGAGCAATCAGAATAGGATTCATAATGTATGGTTAATCTGTTAATTGTTATCGTTCATCGCTTCTTCCGATTCCGCTAAGGTTCCGGTTCCGGTTTCAGATTCCGGCCCGTCACAGGGTTCCGCCGTAAAGACGAAGTCGCGGCGCAAGCGGCTGCGCAATGCGCACAACACCGCGTAATAAAGCACCAGTACCCCCAACGCACACAGCGCCGACAAGGCCTCGCGCTCAGGGCAGATCCATCCGGCCGTCAGCACCAGCACGCCGATCATCAGGCACATCGGCAACACATAGGCCACCCCGACCGCCTTCAGCCCCAAAGAGGCCTTTCCGACCACCCTTACCCGGTCGCCGGGGACAAAGTCAAAGCCCGGATTGCGGGCATCGACCATCTTTTCGCGCACGTCGGCCGAAGTGCAGAACTTACGGGCCCGGCACATGTCGCAGGCCGAAACCTGCTCGATGAGGACCTTGACCCGTCCCTCACTTGTCTGCTTGACGATACCGGCGTGTGCAATCGGTTCCATATGATTTGGAGGCTGTTTTGAAATGGTTCACAAAATGATTTACAGCTTCTTATCGGCGGAGGTTCTTTTTGGCATTGGCTTTGGCCTGCTCTCGCTGCATGCGCTGAGCCTCTTCCAGACGCTTCTGGAAGGCCGATTTCTTCTGAGGCTTGGCAACGTTCAACTGAATCTGAGCACGCAGTTTCTCTTCGTCGGTGAAAGCCCGGAACAAGAGGGTCTGGCCGATGGAGAGGAGCGACGAGAAGAAGTAGTAGAAACTCAAACCGGAAGCGTAATTGTTGAACATGAAGAAGAACATGACGGGCATCAGGTACATCATCATCTTCATGCCGGGCATCTGCTGGCCGGAGGTGTCACCGGAGGTGATCTTCGTGCTGAGGATATTGGTGATGGTCATCAGCAGGCAGAACAGGCTGATGTGGTGGCCGAACAGGCCCTTGATGAGGGGGATGTCAGCTTCCCAGGAAATCAGGGCGTCGTAAGTGGACAGGTCGGGGGCCCAGAGGAAGGACTGCTGACGCAGTTCGATGGAGGCCGGGAAGAACCAGAACATGGCGATCAGCACCGGGAACTGCAACAGCATGGGCAGACATCCGCCGGCCGGACTGACCCCGGCTTTTTTATAGAATTCCATCGTGGCCTGCGAACGCTCAGCCGCCTTGCTGTCGCCCGGATATTTGGCGTTGATGGCGTCGAGTTCGGGCTTGAGGGCCCGCATCTTGGCCGACGACATATACGACTTGTAGGTGAGCGGGAAGATCAACAGCTTGATGCAGAGGGTCATCAGCATGATGATGACGCCGTAGTTGCTGATAAAGCCGCCGAAGAACTTGAAGAGCGGAAGAATCAGGAGGGTGCTGACCCAGCGGATGAGTTTGCCGCCCAGCGGGACGATGCGGTCGAGGTGCATTTTGGCCTCCTTGTCCACGCCTTTGTCATAATCCTTGAGAATCTGATATTTGCTCGGACCGAAATAGAAGCGGAAATTGGCCTGGCTGTCGCCGCGCAGGTTGAACTCAGCGCTCGACTGGAGCGAATAGTTCTTTATATAAGGTGACCATTCGGGCTCGGCCGTCGACGCCACCACGTTGGAAGTGAGGCCTTTGTCTGAGATGAGCACGGCGGCGAAGAACTGGTCTTTGAACGAGACCCAGTTCAAGCGGCTGGCGACGCGCTTTTCTTGATCCTTTGCTTCGCTCAACTTCTCTACATCCTTATCTTCCAAGTACTTATATTGAAGCATCGAATAACGGTTCTCGAACTTGCGTCCCTTCTCCTGGCTGCGCATGCGCACCTGCCAGTTCAGGTCGATGCTGTTGGTGCCCGGCGTCAGGATGTTGGCCAGTCCGTTGCCGCGTACGTCGAAATGAAGCATATAGTCGTTCTCGGCGAGCGTGTAGACGAAGTCGAGGTAATTTTCTTCCGTAAGGGGCAGGCGGAAGACGAACTCGGCGGGGTTGCCGGTGTCGACGTGACGGAAATAAAGGTCTTTCGTCTCGATGATGCGGCTGTCATTGGTGATGAAGGTCAGGCTGAAGAGCGATTCGTTTTCGTCGAACAGATACAGGGGCAGGGAGTCACCCGTGACGTAGTCCTTGAGCAGCACCGTGCCGATGCGGCCGCCCTTGGAGGCCATGGTCAGTTCCATCACCTCGTTGGAAAAAGTATAATGGGTGTTCTCACCTTCCGAAAGGGGAGCGAGCATGCCGAAGCGGCGGATGCGCTCCGATTGCTGCAAGGCCTTGAGGGCCACCGTGTCGACGCTGGCCTCGGCAGCGGCCTGCTGCATGGCCATGGCCTCTTCCATGGCCGCGGCATTGAGGACCTTGAGGCGTTCCACCTGGGCGATGGAATCCTGCCGACGGGCTTCTTCCAGCTGGGCGGCAGTAGGTTTGTTGAGGAAATTGAAACCCACCAGGATAAGCATGATGAGCACGAATCCGATTACTGTCTGTTTGTCCATAAAAATTTCTGTTTCAGTGTCTTTCGAACTCTTCGCAGCGTTCGTTTCCTAAAAAATATCAATTTCGCGAAGGTAATACAAATTTTGAGAGTTTTGTGGTAATTTTGCGTTGAATTTTTGACGGGCGCCGGACTTTTTCCGGCAGCCACATTTTCCGAATCGCTATGAAACACTACGCCTCGCTGCTTGCTTTGCTGCTTCTCTCCTGCCCGCCGGTCCGTTTGACGGCACAGGCCCAAGACATCAACGTCAGTTCCATCATATGGAATTCCATGCAAACGGTCCTCGAAGAAGAGGAGGAAAAGCAACGCGACTCCATCGCCCAAGCCGCGGCCGACACTTTGCCGGCGGCTGTCGCCCTTGATTCATCCGCGCTTTTGGCCTCGGTGCCTGATTCGCTGACCCTGGCGGCGTTGCCCGATTCGCTGTTGACCGACTCGGTCATCGCCCCGCCGACCTGGCGCGACACCCTGGCTGCCCGGATGGCCGAAACCTATATTTTTCCCGTCTATCTGACGATGGTTTTCCAGGCGCACCCGATGCAGTTCGACCTCAAGCCTCAGGTGGTGCCTTCGGCCGATGCCGCCGTGCCCGCGTCATGGCCCGGATCCGTGAGTGACGGACAGCGTTACGTCGACACCGTGCGCACCGCCGCGATGCTGGCCTGGGAGGCCCGGAACATTGACCGTACGGTCTACACGATGAACCAGTTGCCCAAAAACGAGAAGGTGGAAATCCGCATCAAAGAAAAGGGGCCGGACTCGTGGAAAGTCGTCCCCAACAAGCAGATGGACATGCACATTTCCACCGAAAACATCCCCGGCAACACCGATTTCGACTACTCCAACTGGACCTTTGCCGGACGCCTGTCGGCCCAACTCTCGCAGACCTACATTTCTCCCAACTGGTCGAGCGGCGGTACGTCCAACAACTCCGCCCTGATGTCGGTTTATCTGACGGCCAACTACAACGACCGCAAACTCATCCAGTTCGATAACGTCCTCGATCTTCAGATCGGCCTGAACACCAACCCCTCCGACTCCCTGCGTTCGCTGAGCATCGCCACCGACCAGTTGCAGATCTCGTCGAAACTGGGCATCAAGGCCTTCAACAATTGGTACTATTCGCTGCAGGCCGAGCTCATCACGCAGACGCTCCAGAATTACAAAGAGAACACCCGCGACCTGAAGTCGGCGTTCCTGTCGCCGGCCAAGTTCTTCGTCAGCCTCGGTCTTGACTATAAACTGCAGCAATCCGACAAGAAACTCTCTGTCCTCTTCACCCCGCTGACCTACAAGGTCAACTATCTGATGGACAACGTCAACATCAACCCGACGAAATACGGCATCGACGAGGGTTGCCATTTCGGCCATGAATTCGGTATCAAGCTTTCCACGACCTACGACTGGAAAATCTCCGACGCCATTTCGTGGAACACGTATTTCTATTATTACTCCAATTTCAACTACATCGACTCGGAGTGGAAGAACACGCTGAACTTCGCCCTCACCCGCTTCTTCACCGCCCAACTATTCGTCCACCTGCGCTTCGACGACCGCGTGGCCCGCACCGAAGAGAACAGCTCGCTGCTCCAGCTCAAAGAAATCCTGAGCCTCGGCTTCACCTACCACTTGCCGTCGTTCCGCCGTCGCAAATAATCAGGCCGGGGGCCTCCTCATTGTTGGCAACCCTCGGCGCGACCAGGCCTTCAGACAAAGGTAACCTTCGGTCGCAACGGGGCTCTCCTGATTCTCGATGCACGATTTGACCTTTTCGTGCATCGAG
>R18__coassemble_1523_pt1 | contig 26302 bp, 20 predicted proteins | sample R18__metabat2_low_PE_032 | metagenome-assembled genome bin R18
GACAAGGACCTGCCTGACCGCAGGTCAGGTCTGCTTCGGCCGCGGGGCGGAGCAGCCGGGGGATATGCTGCGGGCGGCGGGGGTGTCTATGGTGTCATTATGATAAGAGATTATAAATAAGGTTAATCGGCGAGGGGGGACGGGCGAAAATCGGGGACAATGGTTATTTTTGTCCGTATAAAAACGGATAAGTGAGATATTGGCACCTCTTTGTGGCGATGAGTGGGCTGCTGGCGGCGGTTTCGTGTGACGGACGTGGCAGCAGCGGCAGCGGTCGCGGCAGCACGGCACCGTGCTACACCGTGGTCAGGTCGACGTTTTCCAACGACGTTTTCCTGACGGGCACGGCCGAAGCCGTCCGTACGGCCACCCTTATCTGTCCCGATGAGCTCCGGTGGATGGATGCCGTCATCTCTTATCTGGCCGAAGACGGAGCCATGGTCAGCGAAGGCGACACCGTCTGCGTGCTGGAGTGTCAGCGGCTGTTGCAGGAGGAAGAAACCCTCAAAAACCTCATCGAGACCAATCAGGCGGCTTACGACCTGGGCGTGGCCAACCTCAGAAGCGAATATGCCCGTCTGGAGGCCGAGGCGAGGAGCAACGAATTGCAGGCGGCCCTCTCGGATCTGGACTCGCTGCAGATGCTCTACTATACGGCCTCCCAGCGGAAAATCGCCGAGCTGAACCTCCGCAAGGCCCGCATCAATCAGCAGAAACTCCAGCGCAACCTCGACGTGACCCGTCTGGTCAACGAAACCGAACTCAAGAAACTCGACATGCAGCTCAGGCAGTCGCAGGAGATGGCGGAATATTACCAGCAGCTGCTCGACGAACTCGTCATCACGGCGCCGGCCGGCGGAATGTTTCTCCGCGCCGACAGCTGGTCGCTCGAGCGCAAATATGAAGAGGGCGACGAAGTGCAGGAAAAGGTGCTGGCCCGCATCCCCGACATCTCTGAGATGCAGATAGCCATTGCTGCTCCGGAACAAGCTTACAAACAATTGGTGATCGGTCAGCAGGTCAGTTTTACCTTCGACGCCATGCCGGGATGCCTGGCCTATGGCCGCATTTCGCAGAAATCACCCGTCGGACGCCCCCTGAAGCGAAATTCCAGCCTGACCGTTTACGACGTGACGGCTACGGTCGATTCGGCCGATGTGTTTCCCGTGCCCGGCTTTACGGCCAATTGCAAAGTCAACATCAGCACGCTGCGCGACACCTTCCCCGTGCCGTTGGTCACCGTCTTCGACCGCGACAGCCTCAAGGTGGTGTATGTGCGCAGCGGAAAAAAGTACATCGAACGGGAAGTGCGGACAGCCGGGTTTTCGGCCGCCGAAGTGGTTATCAGCGCCGGGCTGATGGGTGGCGAACAACTCGCTTATGTCCGACCGAAGCCCTCGGCCATTGTCCGGACCGAACGGCTGGCCCCTGAAACGTCCGCCGGCCAACCTCCCGCAAACGGACGGCTGACCCCCGAAGCGCCACAAAAAAACCAGCAGGAAGCGCTACAAAAAACCAAGCAGGAAGCCCAAGCAAAAACCAAGCAGAAGCGAAGCCATCAGCCCAATGAAACGAAAACAATGAAAAACGAATGATATGACGAGCATGAAATCAAGCAGCGTTTTGTGTCTGTGCGCTTTGGCGCTGGTCGCGGCGGGCTGCTCCTCGAAGAAGGAAAAACAGCAGACGGTTCCGACGGCCGAAGTGCAGCACGGCACCTTCTACATCGACCTTTATGAAGAAGGTGAGATACAGGCCACCCAGTCGCGCATCATCCACTCGCCGGAAGTCTCCTGGCGCTACGGCAACCAGAAAATCGCCACCCTCATCGAAGACGGCACCGAGGTGGAGGCCGGCGACACGGTGATGACCTTCGACCCGACCGACGTGCGCAAGGCTCTGGTCGATTCCGAGCAGCGCCTGGAACTCCATTATGCCGAAAAAGAGAAGATGGAGGCCCAGCACAAATCGAATCTGGAAGGTCAGATATCCGATCTGGAAGTGAGCCGCATCTCGTTGGAAATCACCCGCATCAACCTGGAATCGGCCCAGTATGAGGCCGAAATCTCCCGTCAGGAGATGCAACTCAACCTCGAACAGGCCGAGATATCGCTCGAGCAGGCTGAGAGCCAGATTGAAAACACCCGGAAACTGCAGCGCGAAGAGATGTTGCAGATGAACCTGACCATCCGTCAGGCCGAGCAGGAAGTGAACGACGCCCGACAGACGCTGGAAAGGCTGACCGTCAAGTCGCCCAGTCCCGGCATCGTCATCATCCGGAAAAACTATTCGACCAACCTGGCTTACCAGGAAGGCGACCAGGTGTGGAGCGGCACCGACATCATCGAACTCCCCAACCTGCGCGAGCTCAAGGCCGTCATCAAGGTCAACGAAGTCGACATCGCCAAGGTGACGAAAGGCCTGAAGGTGCAGATACGTCCCGACGCGTTTTCCGATTCGCTCTACGTGGGCGAGGTGATGACGGTGGCCAATCTGGCCGTCAACAAGACCTACGACAGCAAAATCAAGGTCTTCCCCGTCGATGTGTTGATCACCTCGGCGGTGAATCAGTCGAAAGACAAGGCCCCCGACCTGATGCCCGGCATGACGGTGAGCTGCCGGATTCTGGTCGACGAAATTCCCGACGTCGATTACATTCCCCAGGCCGCGGTGTTCACGCGCGGCGACGAGGACTACGTCTACGTGAAGTCGGGCAAGGGCTGGCGGGAACAGACCGTGCAGCTGGGGCAGCGCAACACCGACTACGTCATCGTGCTCGACGGACTCGACCGCGATGACAAGCTGGCGATCTCCGATCCGACCTTGATTCAGACCGACGGCAAAAAGAAACAACCATGAGCAAGCATACCCATATCCTCTTCGTGGCCGTCGCGCTGGTCTTGCTCACCGGCTTCACTTCGTGTCGGAAGGGCATCTTCTCTCACCGCGCCGACGGACCGGCCGTCAAAAACCTGCGCGAGACGGGCGAACTCTACACGGCCGACACCAAAGCCTTCGTCATGCCCCGTTTCGGGCGCTTTTGGTCGTCGATGTCGATTGCCGGCCTGCTGGAACACGGCACCTTGGTGCAAGCGGGTGATTCGGTCATCCAGCTCGACCCGACCGGCGTGCAGCAATTCATCGTGGAGCGCGAGACCAATCTGGAAAACCAGAAAGCCGCCCTGCAGAAAATCAGGGTGAACAACGATATCCAGGAGAAAAGCCATGCGGCCCAGCTCCGTTCGGAGGAGGCGTCGTTCAACCTGGCCAAGCTGCAGTTGCAGTCGGCCCGTTTCGAAACCGAAAAGGTCAGAAAAGTGAAAGAGCTTCAGTTCCGTCAGGCCGAAATCAAATACGAAAAGGTCAAACGCAACATCGAATACAGCCGCATCATTGCCCGCAATGAAGAGAAAATCCAGGAAATTCGCCTGCAGCAGACTCAGGGACTGGTCGACATGGCCCGCGAGGTGCTGCCCCAGCTGACGTTCCGTTCGCCCATTTCGGGGGTGTTTCAGGTGGCCACCCGCCGCCGCGGACGCTATATGCTCAAGGTCGGTGACGACGTCAGGGCCGGCAACAGCATCGGCAGCGTGCCCGATCTGACGTGGATGAAGGTGAAGACCAGCGTCAACGAGGTGGACCGGATGAAGATCCATACCGGGCAGGCGGTCACCGTCAGAATGGATGCCCTGCCGTCGGAGGCCTTTCCGGCCGTCATCGAAAAAATCGGCGTGCTCTGCCACGCTTTCAGTGACGAAGACGCCCGCAAGGTGTTTGACGTAACGGTGAAAATATCGGTCAGCGACGAACGGCTCCGGCCCGGCATGACGGTGAGCTGCGAGTTCCTGCCCGACGAAGTGAAACCTTGAGAGAAAGAGACTTATGCAGTTTGATGAAATCGTAAAAATAGCCATCAGCGCCCTGCTCGATCACAAGTTCCGCTCCTTTCTGACGATGCTGGGCATCATCTTCGGCGTGGCGTCGGTCATTGCCATGCTCTCCATCGGCGAAGGCGCCAAGCGCGAAGCCATCGCCAAGTATCAGGACCTCGGCGTCAACAACATCATCGTCCGGGAGCGGAAAATGTCGAACAGTGAAATAGAAGAGGTGCGCGCCAAATTTTCGCAAGGCCTCAGTCTGGCCGACGCGACGGCCATCCGCGACATCGTGCCCGGCGTGGAGGAAGTGGCCCCGCAGGCGGAAAAGAGCGTGGAGGCCCAGGTGGGCGACAAGAGCGCCAAATCGACCCTGCTCGGCGTGACCCCCGCCTACATCGAAATCCTGAATTATGAAATCGGTGACGGCACCTTCCTGACCGAGACCCAGCTCGACGGAAAGGAAAAGGTGTGTGTGATCGGCGCCGGCCTGGCCCGTCAGTTCTTTTCGAACGGCAGCGCCCTGGGGCAGATGATCAAAATCGAAGACCAGTGGATGGAGGTGGTCGGGGTGCTCAAATCGAAGGCCGTTTTCACCGAAACGGTGGGCGAACTGGCCTCGCGCGACCTGAACAACGACATCTACGTGCCGCTGACCACGTTCAACAAGCGCTTCGCCAAAGACAACGCGCTGGCCAGTGAAATCATGCAGATCACCGTCCAGGTGAATTCCTCCGACCGTCTGATGGAGGCCTCGGAAGTGATCCGCAACCTCTTGGACCGCCATCATTTCAACAACAACGACTACACCATCGTCATCCCGCTGGAGCTGCTCAAACAGGAAGAGAACGAGCGGAAAATCTACAACTTCCTTTTGGCGGCCATCGCGGCCATTTCGCTCATCGTGGGTGGCATCGGCATCATGAACATCATGCTGGCCACGGTGATGGAACGTACCCGTGAGATCGGCATCCGCCGGGCCATCGGGGCGCGCCAGGGCGACATCCGCAACCAGTTCGTCATCGAGGCGGTGACCATCAGCGTGACGGGCGGCCTCATCGGGGTCATCCTCGGCCTGAGCCTGGCCTTCGGCATAGCGCTCTTCACCGATGTAAGTACCTGTGTCCGACTCTATTCGGTCATCATCGCCTTCACTTTTTCCGTCATCGTGGGCATCGCCTTCGGTTACCTGCCGGCCAAACGGGCCGCCGAACTGAGCCCCATCGAGTCCATCCGTTACGAATAAGAAAGCCATGCTCATCGACATCAACAACCTGCACAAAGACTACGTATTGGGGGCCGACCTGACGGTTCCGGCGCTCAACGGCGTAGACCTGCACATCGACACCAACGAATACGTGGCCATCATGGGCCCGTCGGGTTCGGGAAAATCCACGCTGATGAACATTCTGGGCTGTCTGGATACCCCCACCTCGGGCGACTACTTTTTCCGCGGACGCAACATCAAAGACCTCACCGACGACGAGCTCTCGGCCATGCGCAACCGTGAAATCGGCTTCATATTCCAGAATTTCAATCTCTTGCCGAAACTCTCTTCGGTAGAGAACGTGGAGTTGCCGCTCATGTATGCCGGCGTGCCCCGTCAGGAAAGGCGAGAGAGGGCCATGCAGGCCATGGAGCGGGTAGGCCTGGCCGACCGGATGATGCACAAACCCTCCGAACTGAGCGGCGGACAGCGTCAGCGCGTGGCCGTGGCCCGGGCCCTGGTCACCCATCCCGGCATCCTGCTGGCCGACGAACCCACCGGCGCCCTCGACTCGAAGACCGGCGTGGAAATCATGTCGCTTTTCGACGAACTCCACGCCGAAGGCAACACGCTGATCGTCATCACCCACGAACGCGAAGTGGCGGAATACAGCCGCCGCATCATCTTCATCAAAGACGGCGTCATCTCGTCTGACGAGCCCAACATACGCAAGGCCGACGCCGCGGAGGCGATTCTCCGCACCCGAGGCTGAGGCCCTAAATGAAATCACTATGAAAAAACAGCTTTTTCTGCTCCTTTCCGCCCTGGTCTGTTGTCAGCTCCAGGCCAAAGTCTATCACCTCGACCTGGCCGAAAGCATCCTCATCGCCCAAGGAGAAAGTTATACGCAACAGAGTCTGCACGAGGACATGCTCATTTCCGAGTACAACCTCACGTCGTCGCTGGCCGCGTTGAAGACTCATATCGACCTGAATTTCAATCTGCCGCAATATTCCGAGACGGTCAAATCGTACGAGGACACGGCCGGTATTTCCTATTACCCCATCCGCCAGCTCAACTATTCGGGCAACCTGACCGTCAACCAGCCCCTCATCACCAACGGACGCATTTATCTGTCAGCGGGGCTGACCAACACCGACGACAAGTACAATGCCCGCCGGCTGATGAACTTGAACACCCGTCTGGGCTTTTCGCAGCCTCTGGACGCGTTTTACGGCTACAACACCACCAAGTCGACCCTGCGCCAGGCGCGGCTCAATTACGAACAGACCCAGAAGCAGCTGAAGCGCTCCGACCTTGACCTGGTCTACTCCGTGTCGTCTTCGTTTTACAACCTGCTTTCGGTGCAGAAAAACTGTGAGATTTCAGCCTCGAACCTGGAGCGTCAGCGCGAGGCCAACACGCTGGCGCAGAACAAATATGCGGCCGGCATGATCAAGGAGGTCGACGCCTTGCAGATGGAGGTCGACCTGGCCGAGGCCCAGAACAACTACGACCTGGCCCTGATGAACGTGACGTCGGCCGCCAACGCTTTCAAGAAACTCATCGGCCTGAACAGCAACGACAGCGTGGTCCTGAGCATGGAACTGAAGTATGAGCCGGTGCTCGTCGACCCCGGCAAGGCCGTCGAATTGGCCATGAAGAACCGATTGGAGATCCGTGAGCAGGAAATCCAGGCCGAACTCAACGAGATGAGCCTCAAACGTCAGAAGGCTCAGGGCCTGCCTACGGCCAGTCTGACGGGTTATTTCGAAAAATCGGGCGTGAGCCAGCTCTCGGACGACCATAGCTTCGGTGAATCGTTTTCCGAAATGGGCGGCAATTACGTCGCCCGTCCCTTCAACTACGGATTCGGTCTGACCGTGAGCGTGCCCATTCTCGATTTCGGCGAGAACAAGGCGCAGGTGCGGGCGGCCGAGGCCCGTCTGCGCAAAACCCGTCTGCAACAGGAGGAAACCCGCCGGAGCATCGAAACGGAGGTCATCAATCTGGTGACCGACGTCAACAGCAGCCTCAAGCGGCTTCAGTTGCTTGAAAAGAACATCGTCATCGCGGAGAAGAGCTTCGAAATCACCCGGGCCCGCTTCGCCGACGGCGACATCGACAGCCAGGCGCTGGCGCTTGAACGCGACCGCCTGAACAATGCCTATACCTCACATCTTCAGGCTTATATCAACTACCAGCTGAAGCTGGCCGACCTGATGCGGAACACCTTTTACGACTTCGTAAAAGGTGTGGAGATAGAATGACGACGTCATTCTATCTCCTTGTCCGTTTTTGATTGGGGCTGCCTGACCTGCAGTCAGGCAGGTCCTTGTCTGATTGGGGGAAGCCTGACCCGCGGTCAGGCGGTCCTTGTCTTTTTGGCCAACGGGCCTGCGGCCCTGCCCCCTCTGTCGGCGGGCAAGCCCGCCTCCGTATCACGGTCACCAGCATTTTTTTCGCTGAAAACCCCGGGCTGCTCTTCGGACTTCGGCCGAAGCAGACGGGGGTTACAGGAATTTTTTCTTTTTGAAGATGAAGAGGATGAGGCCCGAGAAAAGGAACATCATGCCCAAGGAAATCCAGAAGCCGTAAGGGCTGTCGAGGAAGGGCATCCGGACGAAGTTCTGTCCGTAAATGCTGGCCACGAGCGTGGGCGGCATGAAAATCACCGACACGATGGTGAAAATCTTGATGATCTTGTTCTGGTCGACGTTGACCATACCCAGGAAGGTGTCTTGCATGTAGTCCAGCCGGTCGAAACTGAATTTCGTGTGATCGACCAGCGAATTGATGTCCTTGATGGCTATCTCCAGCTTCGAGGTGAGCTCCTGAGGCATCAGCTCGCTCTTGAGCAGGGCGGAAATGATGCGCTGCTTTTCGATGACGTTCTGACGGATCGACAGAATCTGTTCCTGAAGATCGGTGATTTCCATCAGCAAATCCTCGTCGGCCTCGCGGATGGAGTCGCTCAGGGCGCCGATGCGGTCGATGACGTCCTCGATGACGTCGGCGTCGCGTTCGATACGGCCTTCCAGAATGGCCACCATGACGTGAAAGCCCGTCGGAAAGTTGCGAGGGCTGGCCACGATGCGTTTCTGAGCCTCGGTCAAGGTGGGGAGGTTTTCGTTGTGGACCGTCACGAGAATGTCGTTCTTGAGGATGAACGAAACGGTCTCGGTGTCGGTGTCGGAGTCGCTGAGCAGGAAGTTGGCGTTGACCACCAGGGAGTCGGAAGTCTCGATGTAGCGCGAGCTCATCTCGATTTCTTCCATCTCTTCTTCCTCCTGAATGTAAATCTTCAGGAAATCTTCCAGCTGGTCTTCCACTTCGTCGGCCACATCGTTCAAGTCGATCCAGAGAAACTTGTCGATGGGGGTCTGCTTGAGGAAGTCAAGGCTGCGGCTGACCTTGATGCGTCCGTCTTCGTGATAGTAAAGCTTGATTTCTGCCATGTCGCTTCGTTTTTGTCTCTTCCGCCGCGGAGGTCCGGAAGAAAAGTTCCGGCCGGAAAAAGCCGGTTCACTCGGGGTTGTCGGTTCGGAGCGATGCCTTTTCAAGCATCGGTCTGAGAGGCAGTTTGCAGGGCAAGCTGTCGGGCGACCAGGTCGGTCAGCGCGATGAAGGCTTCCACATCGAGCTGTTCGGGCCGCCGGTCGAAAACAGGTTCTTTGTAGACGGCCGCATCCTTACCCAGCAAAGGCTTCAGCGAATTGCGCAAAGTCTTCCGGCGCTGGTTAAAGGCCGTCTTGATCACTTTTTTGAACAACGCTTCGTCGCAGGGCAGGGTTTGGCGGCTGTTGCGCGTCAGGCGCACCACGGCCGACTTCACCTTGGGCGGCGGATTGAAGACGTTTTCGTTGACAGTAAACAGATATTCTATGTCGTACCAGGTCTGAAGCAGTACGCTGAGGATGCCGTAAGCCTTGTGACCGGCCTTCGAGGCGATGCGCTCGGCGACTTCTTTCTGAATCATGCCCGTGCAGACGGGCACCCGGTTCTTGTAATCGAGCAGTTTGAAAAAAATCTGCGATGAGATGCAGTAGGGGTAATTGCCGGTGATGACGAAGGGGGTGTCGCCATAGAGCGCGGCCAGATCGGCCTGCAGGAAATCTTCGGCCAGGATGCGCCCCTGAAGCTCGGGAAAATGGGTGTTGAGGTAATCGATCGACTCGCGGTCTATCTCGATGACTTTGAGGTCGTGGCCGGCCTCGAGGAGAAAACGGGTCAGGACGCCGGTGCCGGGGCCGACTTCCAGAACGGGCATGCCCTTGCAGGCATCAACCGTTCCGGCGATGCGACGGGCCACCGACATATCCGTGAGGAAATGCTGGCCAAGTGCTTTTTTCGGACGTACACCCGTCATCTTCCATTTTTTGTTTACTTTTGCGTTCCCTTACGACGCGGCTTGTCGCAGCCGGTCCGGAAACGGACATTGCGCCGCAAAGGTAAAAAATTAAAATGAAATACCTCTCTTCGGCAAAGGATATATGCAAATGGCTGATTCCCCTGGGCGTCGGCGCATTGCTCTTTTGGCTGGTCTACAGGAAGATGGACCTGTCGTCGGTCGGTGATATCCTTTCGGCCGGCCTCAGATGGGAGTGGATAGCCCTCTACTGCCTGCTCTATACGGCGTCGATGATCTTCCGTGGCTTGAGGTGGCAGATGTTGCTCGACCCCGTCTCGGGTGAGGACCGCCGCCCCCTGACGACCGTCCTGGCCACTTTCATCGCCTACGGCGCCAACCTGCTGTTTCCCCGTATAGGCGAAGTGGCCCGCTGCGGCGTGCTCAACCGTTACGGGAAAATGCCTTTTTCCACCTCCTTGGGCACGGTCGTGACCGAGCGCATCTTCGATCTGGTCTGTCTGGCCGGCATGGCTTTGGCGGCCCTGCTGCTTCAGATTGAGCCCTTCAGGGCGTTTTTGAGCGAAAATCCGTCGGCCGGTGAAAAACTGACCGGGCTGCTGCTTTCGTGGAAGCTTTGGACGGCCGTGGGCGTGGTGTTGCTGGCCGTCATCGCCGCCATCCTCATCATCCGTCGCCGGCCCGTGGCGCAGCGCTTCAAGGACTTTTTCCGGCAGATGCTCGACGGCATGCTCAGCATCCGTACGCTCCGCCGCCCGTGGCTCTTCATCGTGTACACCCTGTTGCTCTGGGCCTGTTTTTATTTCGCCTTTTATATAGGCCAGTATTTCTTCAACATCCCCTTGGGACTGGGCTTCACGGCCATGTTCACGGGCTACGTCATGGGCTCGATGGGGGTGGTGGCACCCGTGCAGGGCGGCATCGGCGCCTGGCATTTCATGGTCATCTTCACCTTGACTTTTTATGGAGTAGGTCAGGCCGAAGCGGGCACTTTCGCCCTCGTGGTGCACGGCGTCAACACCGCCTTCACCCTGCTGTCGGGCTTGGTGGCCTGGGGCCTGGCGGCGCTGGCCTGGCGGCGTTGGTCTGGCGCAAAAGCCGCCGCTGAAGTCCGCAACTGAGGCCCGCAACTGAGGTCCGCTGCCGAACGCTGCCGCTCCGATTTTTTTTGTATTCCCGAATATTTTGAGTTTATTTGCAAATCATTCTCAAATTTTGCCGATTATGGAAAGCAATGAAACCCTCCAGCCGCAGGCCGCTCCTGCGGAAGAGTTGAACGAAACGGTCGTCGAAGTACAGCAGGACGCCGTTGCCGATTCTGCCCCAACTGCTGAAGAACCTTCCGTCAGCGCCGAAAGCCCGGCGGCTGAAGCCGAGGCCGAGCCCGAAGCCTCTCTGCCGCAGGCCGAAGAACAGATTCCTGTGGAAACCGCGGCCGATTTCATCACTTATCTGAGAAATCTGGTCGAGACGGAGAATCCCGAAAAGGGGAGGGTAGAGGCCATCAAATCGGCATTTTACAAACACCAGCATCAGGAAATCGATCTGGCCAAAAAGATGTTCGAAGAAGCGGGCAATGCCCTCGAAGAATTCAACATCGAGCCTTACAATATTCTTGAGACGGAGTTCCGCTCCATCCTGAACCTTTGGCGCGAAAAGCGGTCGGAACAGATCGCCCAGGCCGAGAAGGTCAAGCAAGACAATCTGGTGCGCAAGACGGCCATCATCGAAAGCATCCACGCGCTCAACGAAAACTCCGAAGACATCCACAAGAGCCTTTCCGAAGTGCGCCGCCTGCAGCAGGAATGGAAGGAAACCGGCCCGGTGCCCCAGGAACAGGTCAACGAACTCTGGAAAAAATATCAGGCGGAAGTGGAAAAGTTCTACGACCAGCTCCGTCTGTACAACGAATTCCGCGACTACGATTCGAAAAAGAACCTGGAGGCCCAGACGGCTCTTTGCGAAACGGCCGAAAAACTGGCGGAGGAGGGTGACGTGGTCATCGCTTTCCGCAAACTCCAGGAATTGCACGAACAGTGGCGTGAAACGGGCCCCGTGGCCAAGGAAATCCGCGAGGAAATCTGGCAGCGCTTCAAGAACGCTTCGACCGAGATCAACAAAAAATATCAGGCCTTCTTCGAGCGTCTGAAGGTCATCGAGAGCGAAAACCTCGCCCAGAAGACGGCCGTGTGCGAAACCCTCGAAGCCATCGAGCTCGACAAACTCACCAGCTTCAAGCTGTGGGACAAGAAGACGGCCGAAGTCATCGAACTTCAGGAACGTTGGAAGACCATCGGCTTCGCCCCGAAGAAGTCCAACAACAAAGTCTTCGAGCGCTATCGTGCCGCCTGCGACCGTTTCTTCCAGGCCAAGAGTGAATTTTACAAGAGCACGAAGGATACCCTCAACGCCAATCTCGAGAAGAAAAAGGCTTTGTGCGAGCAGGCGGAAGCCCTGAAAGACAGCACCGCCTGGACGGCCACGGCCAACCAGTTCATCCAGTTGCAGAAAGAATGGAAGGCCATCGGTCCGGTGCCCCGCAAGGTGTCGGATGCGCTTTGGAAACGCTTCATCGCCGCCTGCGACTATTTCTTCGAGCAGAAGGAAAAGAACGTTTCGCCGCAGCGGGCGGCCGAACTGCAGAATCTGGCCGCCAAGAAGTCGCTTTTGGAAGAAGTGCAGGCGTTTGCCGAACAGCTGGAAGGCGAAGAGGCGCTCAACAAGGTCCGCGAGTTCAATGCCCGCTGGAACGAAATCGGTCACGTGCCCTTCCGTGAGAAGGACAAGATTTATGCCCGTTGGCGCGAAGCCGTCGACGCTTTGGCCGAGCGCTTGAACGTAGACCGCGCCACCCGCCGCCTGAACTCGTTCAAGAACAATCTCGACGATTTGAAGACCCGTGGGCAAAACTCCGTCCGTTCGGAGAAAGACCGTCTGATGCGTCAGTATGAGACCATCTGCAACGAGATCAAGACGTGCGAAAACAACATCGGTTTCTTCACGATGTCGGCCAAGTCGAAAGGCGCCGGTCTGCTCGACGAAATGCACCGCAACATCGACAAACTGCGCGAAGAACGCGACCTGCTCCTCAAGAAAATCAAAATGATGGACGAAGAGCAGCAGTAAGCTTCTTTTCGCGAGGAATCAAAACCCCGGTTTGCTTCGACAGTTGGGCGGAGCAGACCGGGGTTTTCTGCGAAAAGTGGCGTCTGCTAAGGCCCGCAGCCGAAGCAGACGCGGTTATTTGCGCAGGAGGGTTTTCTCTCCGTTGCGGATGAGGAGGCCGCCGCTGTCGGCCCGGACACGCAGACCGTGGAGGTCGTAAGTTTCGCCTTCGGCATCGTTGTCGGCGCACGCGGCCGGATTCAGAGCCGTGGGGGCGGTGGCCACAGCGGGCTGGCCGAGACCGCCCATCTCGTTGGCGGCGCGGACCGCCCAGATAGCGGCAGCATCGTCGACGGTATATTCCGGCGTCTTGGTGAAGGCCACGACGGAACCGTTCTTGACCACGGCCCAGCAGAGCACGTAGTCGTTGTTGTCCCAGGTCAGCGACAGGCCGTCCAACACCACGTTCTTCGGGGCGGAGGCCTGCTCGGTCAGCGACTGCGGATCCCAACCGTCATACATCTGGGCATTGGCCAGGGTGTACTTGGCCGCTTCGGCCTCGGTGAGCACGGGCGTGTTGGCGTGACCGTCGCCGAAGCTCTTCTTGCGGCGCGACACGTCAATGGCGGTGCCCTTGGCCGTGTGGGTGTTGTATTCGGCGAAGCGGTAAGGATAGCCGCCGCTCATTTCCGACCAGCCGTCGGACGAGAGGCTGACGTCATCGCCCACCGTCAGGTTGATGTAGATGGCCTCAGGCGTGCCTGAACCCCAGGGACGGCCCAAGGTGAACTCCTTGTAATATTTCGGATTGGCCGAATGGACGGTGCAGTCGAGGAAGAGGTAGCCGCCGTGGTCGCCGCGCTGTGACGGGGCGCAGAGGGGCACGCCGTTGCGCTCGATGATGAGGTTGCAACGGTTGTAGACCACGTTGCCCTTGCCGCAGAGGTAGTCGACGGCGCCGTGGAGGTCACAGTCTTCGAAGTAGAAACGTCCGCTCTGGTTGTTCGACAGGTAGGAGTCTTGCCAGCCGACCATCTTGAAATGCTTGAAAACGTTCTTGTTGCCGGCGTCCTGAAGGGCGGGGCAGCGTCCGTCACCCTGGTTGTCGGTGCTCCAGTGAAGTCCGTTGCGGAAGCAGATGTCCTGCACGTAGGCGCCCGTGGTCTTGCCCGAGAAGCCGATGCATTCGGCCTTGCTCAGGCCTTCGATGGCGGCGAAGTTCTCGTGGTAGTTGTAGAGCTCGGTGCTGTCCATATCCTCGCCGATGATGGAGAGGTTGGGGGTGTTGACGGTCGTGGTGGGCTTGCGGTAGGTCTTGTTGTCGCTGCCTGTGACCTGGGCGCCGGCATCACCTTCCAGGCGGTAGCTGCCCTTGAGCACGAAAATGCGGAAACGCTCGCCCGTGTCGGCCCGCTTGGAGGCTTTGGCGATGGCCTCTTCAAACGTGCCGTCGGTCGGCACGATGAAGTCGTAGAGCTTCTTCTGCACCGGGGGAACGTTTTTCACGGTGAAATGAAGAATGATGTCGTCGGCATATTTCTGTCCGCCGCGGTCGGCTACGCTGTTGGCCGGGATGACCACGGTATGGCTCGACAGATAGTCCAGACCTTGGTATTCGGCCGTCACGGCGGTGCCCGTAGCGGTGAGCGGCAAGCGGGTCTCGCCGTCGAGCACGGCCGCGGCATCTTCAGCCGTCAGCACCACCTTTTCGTCGAAGTTGAAGACGAACTTGCCGTTGGCGCTGGCATCTGAGGCCCCTTCTGCCGGCACGGTCGAGACCAGCACGGGCGGATTGCCGTCGTCGATGTATTTGGCGGTGCCGGTCACGTAGACGGCGGTGATGGAGGTGCCGTCATTGGTCGTGCCCGAACCGGCCGTCGAGGAGGTGTAGTCGGGAATGAACCGCAGATAGAGCTGCTTGGCGTTGTTGCACGCGGCCGGCAGCGAGGCCTGGATCGGGGTCCATTTTTTGGCGCCGGAGAAGGTGATGCGGGCCGCTTCGGTCCAGTTGACGTTGTCGAGTGACCACTCGAGCCGCTGCGTCTGGTAGGCGATGTAGTTGTAGAGCATTTCGGCCTGCACGCTGATGTCTGAGAAAGCCTCGGCGTTGACGCACGTCTGATAATAATATTTCAGGGAAATGTCTTTCCAGTTGACGGCGGCGGGTTTGCCTTCGTAGCCGCCTGCGCCGGCCTGGCTCTTGTCGAGCCATCCGCTCACGTTGCCGTCGGCGTCGCGCAGAATGAGCACGTCGGCGTCGTTGTCGGCGGCGGCGAAGTCGGCCTTGCGGCTGTTGTTGCCGCTTTGGTAGAAGTCCCATCCGGCTATGTAGTCGGCCGGTTCATAGTCGGCCGTGAGGCCTTGCGCCTGCGTCATCACCACCGACGTCTCGTAAGAAGTCTCGCCGTTGCTCCAGCCCTTGAAGGTGAAAATGGGCCGCGTGTCGGCCGTCAGGGTGACCTTCGTGTCGTCTTCATACATGTTCCGGTCGTTGACGACGGTGGGGGCGGGCGATAGGCTGACCATGTAGTCGGCCGCGCCGCCGCTGACCGTCAGGTCGAGCGGCCAGGTGGCGATGGAAGCGTAGTTGGCCGTGATGCGGGTGTCGCCTTCGATTTCAAAGATGTATTGTTCATCCTTGCCCAGCACGCTGCCGTCTTCGTCGGTCCAGCTGACGAACTTGTAACCGAAATTCCGGGTTTCGGTCAGGGTGAGGCGGGTGCCCCGGTCGAATTCCGTGCCGACGGGCGATACCTTCACGCTGCCGCCCGCCTCGGGCGAAACGGAAATGCTGAGCTGATAGACGGGAATGTCGGCTATGCTGCCGTTGAGTTTGCCTTCGATGACCACGTCGCCGATGCTCGCCTGCTTGGTGCTGCCCAGCGAATAAAGGTAGAAGGCCAGGGCGCCTTCGCCTTCTATGGCCGGGGCGTCGGTCAGGGCAGCCTCGTAATAAGCCACGGCGTCGGGGGTCTTGTCGGTGCTGAGGTTGTTGCGCATCGGACTCAGGCCTTCCACGACGCTGAGGACCGAGGCGTCGCCCTTGAGCAGTTTGACGTCGAATTTGCCGCCATCGGTGCCGTGGCGGTAGCAGCGGAAACTGAGCTTCGTCGGGGTGAAGCTGATGCCGGTCTTGGTTTTCCAGGCCAGCTTGATGCGGTTGTTGCTGCCCGCGGCGGCATCTTGCGAACCGGGCTGGAAAGCGGCTTGGGTATGGCCGTCGACCGTCTTGGTGCCGGCCCAGGCTATGTTGTTGCCCAGTTCGATGTAAGAAGTGCTGAAATACCCGGCCGGCGTCAGGACAGCCTGTTGGTCGGGGTCGGCCGTGTTGAGGGTGAACGTCACGGTCGATGCCAAATCGGTCACGCCATCGTCGGCCATAACCGGGGTGAAGAACGAAAAGGCCAGGGCCAAGGCCGCTGCGGCCGGGAAAAACATCTTTTTCATTGTCGGAGATATGAGGGGGTATGACAATCGTTTTTTGCGTCCGAAACATGCCCGGGCCGGACGTGTGCCGCCGCTGCGGCGACGTCCGCCGCTTACTTCAGACGGAAGCGGTAGGTGATGGTGCCCGACTGGTTCCGGTGGCCGGCAATGGGGTTGAAGCGGGTCTGGCGGGCCGCTTGGAGGGCGGCGCTGCGCAGGCGGGTGTCGGAGGTGGTGGTGCCGTTGATCTCGATGTCGGCCGAGACGACGGCGCCTTCGCTGTTGACCACTATGCGGACGGCTACAACTCCTTCTTCTTCAATTGTATACGACGGGCGGGGCAGGCCGCCGGCCAGGGAGCGGCCGTCGAGCGACCACGAGGCGTAGCCTTCGCCTGCGCCGGCCAGATTGGCCGTCTGGGCGGAACCTTGGGCCGAGCCTTGCGTGCCGGCCGGCCGGTCGCCGTCGCCTCTTTGGGCGTCAGTGTCGTTGCGCGACGATTGGAAAGCGTTGGCTACCTGATTTTTGATTTGGGCCGCCTGGGCCTCCTGCTCGCGGCGGCGACGCTCTTCTTCCTGACGTCGGCGGGCTTCCTCTTCTTCCTTTTTCTTCTTTTCGGCATCGAGGAAGACCGACTCGTCGTTGTCGGTGAGCAAAGGCTCGTCGGGCGACAAAGACGGGGTCGGGGCGTGGGTCTGCTGCGCTTCAGGCAAGGCTTCTGACGTGCCCGACGACAAGGCCACGTCGCCGAAACTGACCGAAAGCCCTTCCTCGCTCAGAGGCGTGCGGGCCGTCAGTCCGCAGACCAGGAGCACGACCAGGACCACGACCACCACCGTAAAGGTGGCGGCACCGGCTATCCATTCGCGCTTCGTCAGTTTCATGGTGGATTATTTCTTTTTGGCGGGGCGGGTGGCCAACACCAGTTTGAAATGATTGTCGTTGCAGATGTTGAGCACCCTGACCATCTCGCGGTAAGGAATCGACTCGTCGGCATACAGCGCCACATACATCTCGGGCGACTTGGCGGCGCATTCCTTCAGAAAAGGCTCGATTTCGGCAAAGCTGACGCTGCGTTCGCGGTCGTTGCCGAAGGCTACGTAATAATGGAGGTCGCGGTCGATGGTGACCCTGGTCAGCGGCTTGGCGGCCGTCTGCTGCTTGCTTTGCGGCAAGAGAATCTTGATGGCATTGGGGTGAACCACCGTGGAGGTGATCATGAAGAAAATGAGGAGCAGGAACACGATGTCGGTCATCGACGACATGCTGAAGCCGGATTCCACTTTGTTGTGTCGTTTAAGCGCCATGAGTCGGGGAACTTGATGGGGTTCGGTCCGTCTTATTCGGACGGTTCGTTGAGGATGTCGAGGAATTCCATGGTGCGGGTCTCCATGCGGCTGACCACGCTGCTGACCCGGGCCACGAGGAAGTTGTAGGCGAAATAGGCGCAGACGCCCACGATGAGGCCCGCCACGGTGGTGACCATGGCCGTGTAGATGCCCGACGAGAGGAGGGTGATGTCGACGTTGTTGCCGGCCGAGGCCATGTCGTAGAAGGCTCTGACCATACCCAGCACCGTGCCCAGGAAGCCCAGCATCGGGGCGCCGCCGGAGATGGCCGCCATGAAGGAAAGGCCTTTCTCGAGCCGGGCCACTTCGATGTTGCCGAGGTTTTCGATGGCCACCTGAACGTCGCTCATCGGCCGTCCCAGACGGGAAATGCCCTTTTCGATCATCCGGGCCGCCGGGGTGTCGGTCTTGTCGCAGAGGCGGAGGGCCGAGTCGATGTTGCCTTCGCGCAGGCAGTCTTTGATGCGGAACATGAAGTTCGGGTCTTCTTTCGAGGCCTGGCTCAGGGCGATGCAGCGTTCGATGAAGATATAGATGGCCACGATGAAGAGCAGCACGATGGGTATCATGATCCATCCGCCCTTCAGGGCCATGTCGAAGAAACTCATGCCGCTTTCGACGGAAGCGTCGGCGGCCAGGGCGGTCAGGTCGGGAAGGGTGTCGGTGGGGATTTGGAGCAGAAAGGGATTCATGTCGGAAATTATTTCAAGCAGTTTTTATAAGATTTGATGGTCTTTTCCAGACCGAGGTAAAGGGCGTCAGAGATGAGGGCGTGGCCGATGGAAACTTCGTCGACGAAGGGAATGGACCGGTGGAAGTCGGTCAGGTTCAGCAAGTTGAGGTCGTGACCGGCGTTGACGCCGAGACCGCAGCCGCGGGCCGTTTCGGCCGCTGCGAGGAAGGGGACGACGGCCGACAGCCCTTCGCGCTCGTAAGCGGCGGCATAGGGGCCCGTGTAGAGCTCGATGCGGTCGGTGCCCAGCCGGGCGGCCTGCTCGATGAGGGGCAGTTCGGTGCCGACGAAGAGCGAAGAGCGGATGCCGGCGCCGTGGAGAGCGTCGATGATGTCTCTCAGGAAGGCCGCGTGGCGGACGGTGTCCCAGCCGGCGTCGGAGGTGAGGGCGTCGGGGGCATCGGGCACCAGCGTCACCTGGGTCGGGCGGACTTCCAGCACCAGTTTCATGAACGATTCGCCGGGATAACCTTCTATGTTGAATTCCGTCGTGACTTCTTTTTTCAGGTCGTAGACGTCCTGGTAACGGATGTGGCGGCCGTCGGGGCGGGGGTGAACGGTGATGCCTTCCGCGCCGAAGCGTTCTGAGTCACGGGCTACCTGCAGCAAGTCAGGCAGGTTGCCGCCGCGGGCGTTGCGCAGGAGCGCCACCTTATTGATGTTTACGCTGAGCTTGGTCATTTGCTGATTTTTTATCACTTTTGCGCGCTGAAAGGCGGGGCGGAAAAACACTCCGTCTTCCAAACTGCAAATTTAATGTTTTTTGCGGCATTGCTGCCCCGATTTCTTCTTTTTTTGCGATGAAACTGGCCATATTCGGAAAACGTGTTCAGACTGACCACTTGGAGCAGGTCAGCCGTATGTTTGAATTCCTTGCCGGACGGGGCGTGGAACTGCTCATCTGCGACCGCTTCTACGATGCCCTCAAGGAACAGATGGCTGTGCCGCCCCGGGTCGATGACTTCATCATGGGCAACAACTTCGAAGCCGATTGCTGCATCAGTCTGGGCGGCGACGGCACGTTGCTTTCGACCGCCCGGCGGGTGGGCCGCAAGCAGATTCCCATCCTCGGCATCAACACCGGCCGTTTGGGCTTCCTTTCGGCCTCCGACGGCAGCGACCTGGAGGAGACCCTCGACGACCTGCTGGAAGGGCGCACCGTCATCGAAGACCGCGCCCAGATAGAGATCCTCACCGATGCCTGCACGCTGGAAAGCCCGGTGGCCCTCAATGACATTTCCATTTTCCGCCGCGACAATTCGGCGATGCTGCATATCCACGCATCCGTCAACGGCGAATATCTGAACGATTACCAGGCCGACGGGCTGCTCTTCGCTACGGCCACCGGCTCGACGGCTTATTCGCTCAGCGTGGGCGGCCCCATCCTGATGCCGCAGAACGACAGCTTCATCGTGGTGCCCATTGCCCCCCACAGCCTGACCACCCGTCCGCTGGTGCTCGACGGCCAGGCGGTGGTGGAATTGCAGGTGGAGAGCCGCAGCCGTTCGTTTCTGGCCATCTCCGACGGCCGGTCGCAGTGTCTGCCGGGCGAGGCCGCGGTGACCATCCGCAAGGCCGATTATTGCGCGCGCATCGTGCGGCGGCAGAACCAGACCTTCATCCGCACGCTCCGCACCAAGATGATGTGGGGCCGCGACGCCCGCTGTTGAGCAGCTGTTTTGAATAGCACAAATCCATCTACTGCCGTTTGATGGTCCGGCTGGCGCGGATGATTTCTCCGTTGGCGCCCAGACCTTCCACCGTCAGGGTGTAAGTGGTTTTTTCATCCGAGGTGTAGAAGCGGACCAGGGCGCTCCCTTCGGTGTCGAGCCGGTTGTCGGGCTTCCAGTAGATGGTGTTCCTCAGGTCGGGCGTGGGGTTCAGGCGGTTCTTCTCGACCGAGTAAATCGGCTGGTAGAATTCCTTGGGCGAGGTGTAGCCCATATAGCCCACCCGTTTCTGGTGGCTGCCCAGTTCCACTTCCTGATTCCGCTGACCGCGTTTGAGGTAGATGACGATGACGCCGTTGGAACCGCCTTGGTAGAGCATGGTCTGCGTGGGGTCTTTCAGAATGTCGATCAGTTCCACGTCGAACACGGAGATGGTGCTCAGGTCGCTCATCGACATGGGCATGTTGTCTACGTAGACGGCCGGCGTGCCGCCGCGTATCTGTACGCCGTCACCTGAGGAGTTGAGCGTGACGCCCGGCGCCTGCAAGAGAATGTCGAGGATGGTCAGTCCGGCCATGTCTTCCAGGGCGGCCTCGTCGAAACTGTAGCTCGGGTCCATATACATCGCGCCCCGGTCTTCGCGGACCTTGTTGACCGCTTTGGCCGTCACGACGGCGGCCTCGAGGTTGATGATGATCGAGCCGTTTTCATAGTAATAGCGTTCGCGGCTCTTGTTGAGGAACTGCAGCATGGTCTGGTCCATGATGTCTTCGCGGGGCAGGATGACCGGCAGCGAAACGTCCGGATAGTCGGGGGCTTTGACGCTGAGTTCGAGAATCTGGCCCTCTTTCTTGGCGGCCTGCACGAAGAAGGTGGTGCTGTCGGCGAATTCGAAGCCCTGGAAGCAGAAGCGTCCGGAGTTGTCGGTGCTGACGGCGTCGGCATAACCGTTGGAAGAATTGAAAATGGAGATGTTGGCGTTGGGCACGGCCCGGCGGATGGGGTAGGTCTGCAGGCGGCCGCAGAGGGTGGCGCCCACTTCGAGTTCATATTTGTCGAGCGCTTGCGGCTGGCCTTTCATGACGGAAGGCAGGTCGTAGCGGCGCCAGCCCTGGGTGAGCATGAGCAGGTCGAGCCGGGTTTCGGCCTTGCGGTCGGCCGGATGGAAATAGGCCCCGGGCTGTTCGATGTTGCCCCTCAGGTCGCTTTCGAGCAGCAGATAGCTCTCTATGTCGGAGGCCGTGGAGTCGAGGCGGATGTAACGGTCGTCGGTCACGGTCAGGGAGAAATCGCCCTTGAGGGGATTGCCTTGGGCGTCGGTCACGCGGATGGTGGCGTTGACGCGCTCGCGGCGTCCGTAGGCAGGCTTGTCGAAGTCGACGGCCACGGCGGGGTGTTGCGGCGCGTGGTGGAAGACCAGCCGCTCGGCCAGCACCTCATAGCGGTCGTTGTAGAGCATCACCTGCAGCACGCCGCCCGGCAGGGAACCGGTCGGCAGGGCTATCTGCGGGTCGTCTGAGGGGAAGGCGGCGGTCCAAAGGGGCAAGCCGCGCAAGGCCACGAGCAGGTGAAGCGTCTCTTGGAGCGGTTCGTTGCCGGGGCTGATGACCGACGCGCGGAGCACTTCGTTGCGGAGCTTGGCCGAGAGGGAATAGGTGGAGTCGGTGGCCACGGGCAATTCGGTGACGTATTCTTCGCCCATTTCGTTTTCGCAGACGGCGCGGTAACGGCGGCCGCTTTCGGCGACGATGCCGACGGCGCCCATACCCAGCCAGGTGCTGCTCAGGGCGGTGATTTCGTGGTCCTCGTCGTCGAGGATGCGGCCGTGGACTTCGCAGCTCAGACCGTCGTCGGCCAGGGCCTTGAAGGCGATGTTCTGGGTGGCGCCGGCGATGAGGTGTCCGCCTTCGGGGAAGAATTGGACGGCGAAGGAGGCGTCGTGTTCCGTCTTGCGCTTTTCTTCGCGGCGGGTCTTCGGCCGGGAAAGATGCTCTTCACGGGCTTCGTCGGCATCGCTTTCGCTCTTGATGGCGTTGCCGATGTAGAATTCGCGCGAGAAGAAATAGTCTTCCGGCAGGTTGCGCATGTAGTGGGTGTAGGCCCTGATTTTATAGTGACCGGGCACGAATTCGGCCTTCAGGGGAATCTGGCAATAGTACATGTCGTTTTCCGGACGCACTTTTTCGCGGCAGACGACCTGGTCGCGGTCGTTGATGATTTCGGTGTAGATGTAGCGGCTGTAGTGCATCGGGGCGTGGAGCGTGGCGTGGACCAGGTAGGCTTTGAACCACAGGGTGTCGCCGGCCGAATAGTAGGGCTTGTCGGTGTGGATGTAGATTTTTTCCTGCGGGAAACGGCGGATCTGGTCGGTGAGGCGGTCTACGACGGTCTGTTCCACCTCGCTGGAGACCGGGCCCGGCGTTTGGTCCGCGCTTTGGTCCGCGCTTTGGTCCGCGCTTTGGCTCGGGCTTGGGCTTTCTTGGGCCGTCAAGGCCGTCGGGCAGAGCAACATCGCCCATATTGGAATCAGAAGAAATTTTTTCATGGTGTCGCGTTGGAATACAATAACGCGCGAAAATAGTGATTTTTCCGTGTTTGTACAAATGACCGGCCTGCTTCGGACGCCAGCCGGAGCAGACGGGGGGTTCCGCGAAAAAGTGGCGTCTGTTAAGGCCCGCAGCCGGAGCAGACGGGGGGGTCCGCGAAAAAGTGGCGTCTGTTAAGGCCCGCAGCCGGAGCAGACGGGGGGTTCCGCGAAAAAGTGGCGTCTGCTAAGGCCCGCAGCCGGAGCAGACGGGGGGTGCAACAAAAAAAAGAGAACCGGGGAGTCGGTTCTCTTTTTTTTTGTTCTGTAGCGAAAAAATCCGCGTCAGCTTCTTTTTTCTTTGATGCGGGCCTTCTTGCCGGTGAGGGCGCGGAGGTAATACAGTTTGGCTCTGCGGACTTTACCGATCTTGTTGACGGTGATGCTCTCGATGAACGGGCTCTCGAGCGGGAAAATACGCTCAACGCCAATGTTGTCAGACATCTTGCGGCAGGTGAAACGCTTTTTGGAACCGTTTCCGCTGATGCGGATGACGACACCACGATAGTTCTGGATACGCTCTTTGTTACCTTCTTTGATGCGGTAAGCTACGGTCACGGTGTCGCCGCTCTTGAACGAAGGATGAACTTTTCCGGTTGCGAACGCCTCTTCGGCGATTTTCATTAAATCCATGATTTCAAATCATTTATGGGTTATAAGTCTGATACAGCGTACCCGGCTCTCACTTTATTCCGACAGAGGCTGTTCAAAACGGCCGCAAAATAACGCATTAATTTTCAATTATGCAAGCCTCCTTAAAAGAAAAACGACACGCTGAAGGCTTGGTCGACGGCGTTGGCGGTGCGGGTGAGCGAAGAGAAATCGTACATCCACAGGCGGCGTCGGTAGGAAATCTGCAAAAAACTCAGAAAGTCGATGCCGCCGCCGTAGGTGTAGCCCCAGGTCAGCCGGTCGCCGAAATCGGGGAGGGTGCCGGAGGTGCCGTCGGGGTCGTTGATGCTGAGGGCCAGGTCTATATGGGCGCCGGCGAAGAGGTAGGGGCGGCACCAACCGGTGTGGAATCCCAGTTGAAACTGCAAGGGCGTCAGGTTGAGGAAGGTGATGCGCTGTTGGTTGGCCGTGCTGTTGTAAATGGCATACGTCACTTCGGGTTGCCAATAGAAGAAGCGGGCCAGGCGACGGTTGTGGTATAGGCTGATGTTCAGACCGTTGCTGCCGGCAATGAGCGGGGTGAAGGCGTTGTCCTGCCCGTCCGTCGCCGGACGTGACAGCCCCTGGTCCCAGGCGATGACCAGGCCCCACTTGGCATATTTCTCCAGCGGCTTTTTTTTCTGACCGTTGCCTTCTGAGGCGTCTTCCTGTGCGTAAAGGGTGCTGAGGCCCAGGCAGAAAGCGGCGCAGACGAGCAATCGGAGCAATGCGGGGCGGGGCATGAAAGGGCAGTGTCGGGTAAAACGACGCAAATCTATGGAAAAAATCGGTCTTTTGATTACCTTTGTCCATCAAAATACTTGCTCACGATGATTGACATCATTCTGGCCGCGGGCTATGCTACCCGCATGTATCCGCTGACGGAGAATTTTCCCAAACCCCTGCTCGAGGTGGGCGGCGTGACCCTGCTCGACCGGCTGCTGGCCGACCTCGACGCCATCGAGGCCATCGAGCGCCACGTCATCGTGTCGAACCACAAGTTCATCGCCTGTTTCGAAGCCTGGCTTCAGACGGCCCGTTACACCAAGCCGGTCTGCCTCATCGATGACGGTTCGGTCGACAACGATCACCGCATCGGCGCGGTCAACGACCTGCTGTTGGCCCTCCGCACCTTGGAAGAGCAGGGCATCGAGCCGGGTGACGTGATGGTGCTGGCGGCCGACAACGTGCTCGATTTTTCGTTCGAGGGTTATGTGAGGGCTTTCCGCGAGCGTCGGACGTCGATGATCATGTGTTACGAGGAGCCCTCGCTGCAGGTCTTGCAACGTTGCGGGGTGGTCTGTCTCGACGACGACGGCCGGGTGGTGCTGATGGAGGAAAAGCCCCGCGAGCCCAAGTCGCATTGGGTGGTGCCGCCTTTTTATATTTATGCCCGGGAAGACCTGCCGCTGGTCAAGACGTCGGTCAGCCGGGGGTGCGGCTATGATGCGCCCGGCAACCTGGTCCATTGGCTTTGCACGCAGCGCCCCATCCACGCCTTCCCGATGCCCGGCCGCCGCTTCGACATCGGCAACCTCGAGACCTACGAAAAAATGAAGAACGAGCGCGTGCCGCTGGGCGGGCGGGGCGTGTTGTGAATCTTTGCAAAAGGCTTAACTTTGCAGCAGAATTCTCCACACCCGAAAACATATGATGACTACCCCGTCCTTCAAGAAGCGTTTGCTGAGCGTCGTGTTGATGCTTTTACCCTTTGTGCTGGCCGCCCAGCAGAAAATCTCCATCACGGCTTTCACCATGGATCCGCTCGACCAGGCGGCGAAAACCTACGCCAAGAAAGACGTGAACGGCGATTTGTATGCCTTGATCAAGGTGCGCCCGGCCTGCGACGATTTCATTTTCAAGTTCGGCTACATGAAGAGCTTGCCCGACGAGGTCAGGCATCCCGGCGAGACCTGGATATACGTGCAGAAGAACGCCCGCCGCATCAGCATGTCGGGCGAAGGCTACGAGCCGCTGATGAACGAAGACTTGGGCCAGACACTCAATGAAGGCACCACCTATATACTGGAATGGAAGGCATCCAAGCCGAAGGAAGACGAGACACCGGCCATGACGTGGCAGTTCGTGTTGTTCCGCGTGGCGGCGCCCGATGCGGTGGTCAGGGTCAACGGCAAGAGCCTCAAGCCGAAAGACGGGGTCGTGACGGCCAAGTTGCCGTTCGGTCGCCACGAATATGACGTGAGCGCGCCGATGTATGAGTCGTCACACGGCCTGCTCATCGCCGACGCGTCGCAGCCGAAGCAGGAGGTCCTGGTGGAGATGATTCCTCTTTTCAAAGAGGTGACCCTGACGGCCGCCGACGGGGTGGAAATTTACATTGACGGCGAAAAGAAGGGCACCGGCCGTTGGACCGGCCCGATGGAATTCAGTAACTACAGCATAGAGTGCCGCAAAGGAGGGTATCGCCCCTCGCAGCAGGATATCGTCATCAGCAAGGATGGGCCGTCGTCTTATGAGTTGAAGGCGCCGGAGCCGATGTATGCCAGTCTGGTGGTGGAGACCGAACCGGCCGATTCGGAAATTTATCTCGACGGCCAACGCCAGGGCACTACGCCCACGCTGTTGCAAAAGGTGTTGGCGGGCCGCCACGAACTGCGCATCGTCAAGGCCGGTTACGAAGCGCTGACGCAAACCCTCGACCTGAAAGAAAACGACACGCAGACCGTCTCGGGCGAGCTCAAGAAAAGCTTGGGGGCTGGCTTAGGATCGGCTTCGGCTTCCGGCGGCCAGGCGGTGGCGGGCAAGCGCACCTACACCGTCAACGGCGTTTCGTTCACGATGGTGGCGGTGAGTGGCGGCACGTTCACGATGGGCGCGACCAAGGAGCAAGGCTCGGATGCTTATAGTGATGAAAAACCGGCCCATCAGGTGACGCTGTCTGATTTCGCCATCGGCGAGACGGAGGTGACGCAGGAGCTGTGGCAGGCGGTGATGGGCAATAACCCAAGCAATTTCAAAGGATCCAATCGGCCGGTGGAGTGCGTCAGCTGGGACGACTGCCAGGAGTTCATCAGCAAGCTCAACGCCCTGACGGGCCAAAGTTTTCGCCTGCCCACCGAGGCGGAGTGGGAATATGCGGCCCGGGGTGGCAGTCAGAGCAGGGGCTATAAGTATAGCGGTAGCAACACCATCGACGATGTGGCTTGGTATACGAGCAACAGCGGCAGCCAGACGCATCCCGTCAAGAGCAAGCGAGCCAATGAACTCGGCTTGTATGACATGAGCGGCAATGTGTGGGAGTGGTGCAGCGACTGGTACGGCTCTTACAGCAGCAGTGCTCAAAGGAATCCCACCGGTGCTTCCAATGGCTCT
>R18__coassemble_1542_pt1 | contig 25394 bp, 18 predicted proteins | sample R18__metabat2_low_PE_032 | metagenome-assembled genome bin R18
GTGCATCGAGACTCGCGGGCGGCTCGCGGTTGCTCCTTCGCGGCCAGAGGTTACCTTGAAAAATGGCGTCTGCTTCGGCCGCAGGGCGGAGCAGACGGGGTTTTCCGCGAAAAAATGGCATTTGCTACGGCCGAAGTCCGGAGCAGACGGGGTTTTCCGCGAAAAAATGGCGTCTGCTTCGGCCGCAGGGCGGAGCAGACGGGGGTTTCTGCGAAAAAATGGCATCTGCTTCGGCCGCGGGGCGGAGCAGACGCCACTTTTTGATGGTGCAGCAGGTGAGCGGCGGGTCAGGCGCAGGGGAGGGTCATGGCGCGGGCTACGCGGTCGGCGGCGGCTTGGCCTTCGAGGAAGGCCAGGAGGGTCAGAGCGAAGTCGGTGACGTGACCGGGGCCGCGTCCGGTGATGATGCGGCCGGAGACGACGGCGGGTTGGCGGACGAAGCGGGCGCCTTTGTCGATGAGCATCTGTTCGACCCCGTCGTAACAGGTAAAGGTCTGGCCGGCAACATCATCGAGGTGGGAGAGGACGTAGCCCGGGGCGGCGCAGATGGCGGCCAGGGCGGCTCCTTCGGTGTAGCGGCGGTTCATCAGCTCCATCAAGGGCGCGCAGTCGCCCAGATTTTTCGAGCCGGGCATGCCGCCGGGGAAAATCATCAGGGTTTCGCTGTATCCGTTGCCGTCGGCTTCATCGTCGAGAAAATCGTCGAGGCAGGTGTCGGCAAACACTTGCAGGCCGTGGGCGGAGGTGACGAGCGGGTCGTCGTTGAGGCTGACGGTGAGGACGTCGACGCCGCCGCGCAGGAGGATGTCGCGGGTGGCCAGGGCTTCGATGTCTTCAAAGCCGTCGGCCAGGAAAAGGGAAACTTGTTTCATTGGATTCGAAAGGGTTTGAAAGGGTTCGTTTTCGGTCTGCTTCGTTTTTGCCGTCCGGCGGTCCGGCGTTTGCGCTTGCGCTTGTCCGGCGTCGGTCCGGCGCTTGCGTTTGCGCCCGGTTTGCGTCCGGTCGGACAAAAATAATGATTTTCTCCGCACGGCGCGCCGCAATGCGCGGGGTTTTCGTACATTTGCCTTATATAATCCGATTGCCATGGACAAACTCCGTAAGATATTTGGCCGCGCGGCTCATGATCACCTTGTTTTCAACGGCCCGGTCCCGGGCACCTCGTTCTCCGGCGGTTTGGCCTCGTGTACCTCATTCTCCGGCGGTTGGGTCGGTCGGTGGTGCGTGGTGGCGCTTCTCGTGTGGCTGGTCGGTGGCGTTGGGGCGATGGCTTCCGACCGCTCGGTGCCCTTGACCGCCCTGTTTCCCGCTGAAGGGCAAGGCGTGAGCTGGGGCGTCCCCTTTTTAAAAGGTGAAATCGACACCGACACCCGCTTTTATCTGGTCGGTCAGGACGGCCGTCCGCAGGCGGTGCAGCAGTGGACCATGGCTTCGTGGAGCGACGGTTCGCCCAAGTGGGTGGGCTTCGCGGCGGTGCCGGCCGATATGACGCAACCCCTGTCGCTCTTGCCCCTGTCGCGCAGTGAGGCCCGCCGCTTAAGTCGCGGCGAATCGCGCGGCGCAGCGGACTTGGCCGGTCAGGCGGCCTGCGTGGTCGCGGTCAGGGAAGACGCTTCGTCGGTGACCGTCGGCAACGGTTGCATGGAGGTGGTTTTTCCGAAAAGCGGCCGGTCGGTGGTGGAAAGCATCCGCTTCGGCGAAAAAACGGTGGCATCGGGCGGGCGCTTGCTTCTGCAGATGGAAGACCGGAGCCGCCTGAGTGAAAAGACGCTGTTGTACCGGGATTATGTGTCTCAAGTAGAGAAAGTCACTGTAGAACAGGCCGGCCCGGTCCGCGCCGTGGTCAAAGTGGAAGGACGGCACGTTTGCGCCGATGCGCAAATCGTTGATGATCAATACGCTGACGGCTCTTCCATGATGGCTGGAGAGGCTCCGTCGCGGGCGTATCTGCCCTTCGTGCTCCGCTTTTATATTTATGCCGGCGTGAACCCCGTGCAGCTGGTCCACAGTTTCCTCTTCGACGGCGAGCAGCAAAGCGACTTCATCAAAGCGCTGGGCCTTCATTTCGACATCCCCTTCCGCCAACCCGTCTACAACCGCCACATCGCCTTCACCGGCGACCTGCGGGAAAGCGCGCTGGCCCACACCCCGCTCGGTGACCTACGAGGATGCGACCCGCAGGGAGAAAGGGTGGGGGTGTGGCACGAGCCGGTGCAGCCGCTGGTGGGGCGGCGGGTGCTGCGCGAAACGCGCTCCACGGCCGAACGGGTGCAGGATTTCCCGATGAAGCGGCCCGAAGACCGCCGCCCGCAGGCCATCGAAAAGGAGCGGGCGCAGTTGCAGCGTTACGGCCGTCCGTCCGGGCCGACGGTCTACCATCGTCAGATGGCCTTCGAGACCATCGCCGACCGCTCGGCCTTCGATCCCTCGGGTCAGGCCCTGATCGACGACTGGGCCGTCTGGAACGATTTCAAACTTTCACAGTTGAGTTGTGACGGCTTTTCCATACAAAAGCGGACCGGGAGCCAAGCGCCCTGGATCTTCTCCGACGGCGGCGAACGGGCCACGGGCTTCGTCTTGGCCGGCGACGTGACCGGCGGGCTGGGGGTCAGCCTGAAAGACTTCTGGCAGTCGTATCCCACCGCCCTCGAGGTGCACGACGCCGCCTCCGATGAGGCCGGTCTCGACGTCTGGCTGTGGAGCCCCGACGCCCCGGCCATGGACCTGCGCCATTATGACACGATTCCCCACGGCCTGAATGCCGCCTACGAAGACGTGCAGGAGGGGCTGAGCACGCCTTACGGCATCGCCCGGACCCACAGCCTGACCCTTTATCCCTTTGACGCCCTGCCCCTGACCGGGGCAGATGCCGGGACAGTCGCGGCAGAATCCCGCGCGGACAGCCTGGCCTCCGCCACTTTGGAGACGATTTCCGCCTGGGCCCTGGCCGGCCTGCAACCGCCGCACCTGTTCTGCACCCCGGCTTACTACCACGCCGCCAAGGCATTCGGCGCCCATTGGAGCCTGCCTTATCTGGGTTGGGCCGACACGGAGGAGGCCGCGCTGAAGGCCGGCGTCAGCGACACCGTGTGCTGGGTAGAAGCCCAGTTGGACAAACTCCTGGCCTTCTATATGCAGGCCGTCGACGACAACCGCTGGTACGGCTTTTGGAACTACGGCGATTTCATGCACAGCTACGACAGCGAGCGCCACGCCTGGATGTATGACGTGGGCGGCTTTGCCTGGGACAACACCGAACTGGCCCCCGAAATGTGGCTCTGGTACAGTTTCCTGCGCACGGGCCGCGCCGACGTGTTCCGCCTGGCCGAAGCCCTGAGCCGCCATACGGCCGAAGTGGACGTCTACCACGAGGGCGAACTCAAGGGTTTGGGCAGCCGTCACAACGTCAGCCACTGGGGTTGCGGCGCCAAGGAGGCCCGGATAGGACAGGCGGCTTGGAAGCGCTTTTACGCCTACCTGACCACAGACGAACGGATGGGCGACCTGATGCACGAGGTGACAGACGCCGATTACACCACCCTCGAATGGGACCCGCTGCGCATCGCCAAGCCCCGCAGCCGCTTCCCCTCGTCGGCACCGGCCCGATTGCGCTGGGGCCCCGACTGGACCTCGTTCGCGACGAACTGGTTCATCGAGTGGGAGCGGACGGGCCATCGGAAATACCTCGACAAACTCCTGACGGGCATGACATGTCTGGCCGATTTGCCGGCCGGCTGCTTTACCGGACAGGGGCCCTTGGGCTATTTCCCCGAAACGGGCCGGATCATTTATGAAGGCCCCGAAGGCGCAACTGACGCCACGCTTCACCTGGCCACCATCATGGGCGGTTTCGAGACCTTCGCCGAAATGCTCGACGACGTGGATCATCCGGCCTTCCGGCAGTGTTGGTACAATTATTGCCTGTATTACAGCATGTCGCCCGACGACCCCCGCCGAAGCCAGGAAACGGCCTCGTGGGGCCCGGTCATGTCGTTCAATACGCCCCGGCTGACGGCTTACGCGGCCTGGCAGAGCCAAGATGCGGCGCTCAAGGCGCGGGCCTGGCGGGAATTTCTCCGCGGCCGGACCAATCCTTATTTCGACATCGAGCAACGCCCCATCATGCAAGACATTTATGCCTCGCACCTGCTCGAAGCGCCCGAAGTGCTTCATCCCCGATGGGAAATTCCTTCGGTCGGGACCAACGGCAGCGCCCAATGGAGCCTCAACGCCATCTTCCTGATGGGGTTGCTCGGCACGGAATAGCCGACGCCGTCGGCAGCGTTGCGGCCATAGGGTTTCGGACCCTGCGGAAATGCCGGCAGGAGTATTATCCGGAAGTATCGCAGCCACAGGAGGTTCTTCGCCAAACTTGATGTTTTTTCTTCAAAATGGCGGAGAACCCGGACAGCGGGCAAGGCGCTGCGATTACAGCTTTTTCCAGTATTGGGTTTCGCTGATGCCGAGCACGGAGCCTTTGAGGGCCAGTTGGCCGTCGTCGGTGAACCAAATGGTGACGTTGGCGCGGATGCCGCGGTTCGGGTCGTAGACCTTGGCGCCGTCCCATTGCTGCTTGTCGGCATTGTATTTCAGCCCTTGGATAAGCTTCAGACCGACGATGGGCCGGTCACGGAGCTTCTTGTCGGAATTCTTGGTGTCGGTCAGGGGCTGGCCGGTCTTCGGGTCATTGGGGTGCTCAAGCCAGATGACGGTGCAGTCGAAGCTGCCGTCGTCGTTCAGCGTGATTTCAACTTTTGAGTCGTTGCCGGGTTCGGCCACCAGATATTTTCCGAGAATGGATTTCGCGCTCCGGTTGAGCGGATTCTGTGCCGTGACGGCCGTCACCGCCGCGACCGCCAGGCACAAAGCCAGGGTGAAGATGGTCTTTTTCATGCTGCAAAGGGTAAAGATTGTCTGTTTCGTATCGCAAAGATACCGCATTTTCTCCGAAATCAGTGTTCTTCATTCAGCGCCATCAGTCCGGGTTTTGCGGAATTTTTACTACTTTATGATAATTATATTGTGATAATAGAAAAATAGATCATAACTTTGCAACAAACGTTGAATGGTTATGAATAATCCCTTTATCACAAATGGATATGCAGGAGCTGAATACTTCTGCGACAGAGTGACAGAGACAGCCGATATGCGTTCTCTGCTGATGAATGAGCACAACATCGCCCTGATTTCGCCGCGAAGGATAGGCAAGACGGAATTGATCAATCACGTCTTCGACTGTGATGACTTCCGTAATGACTATCATTGTTTTATGGTGGATATTTATGCCACAAAGTCGCTTGGCGATATGGTAAACCTGCTCGGCAAAGCGGTGCTGGACGAGTTGAAGCCGAAAGAAATCACCTTTGACATAAGCGGTGTTCCGTCCTGGAGTGTAGGACTGGGCGAGATAAGCAATCCCGTTGTAACCTTGGACGAAATATTCTCCTATCTTCAGAATGCAGACAAGCCTTGTATAGTTGCCATCGACGAATTCCAGCAAATCACCAAATATGACGACACGACCGTTGAGGCCACGCTAAGGACATATGTCCAGAAGACCACCCATGCACATTTTATCTTCTCGGGGAGCCATCGGCATCTGATGAACGGAATGTTCACGTCTCCGTCCCGGCCGTTTTATCAGTCTGTCACCATTGTCAACCTTCAACCGCTGGATTTGGACAAATACATCGATTTTACCGTTTCGAAGTTTGAAGAGTCAAAGCGCAGCATCAATCCTGAGGTGGTGAAGTTGCTGTATACCAGATTCGACGGCGTGACCAGCTACATACACCGCATACTCAATATCCTCTTTTCCAGAACTGAAGCAGGGCAGACTTGTGATGTGCAGATGATTGATTCAGCCATAGATTTTATCGTCAGATTGTCATCCGACACCTACGAGTCGCTTCTGTATCAGATGCCCCAGAAGCAGCGTGACGTATTTCTTGCCATCGCTTCGGCCGGGAAAGCCAGAGGTGTAACCGGATCCGCTTTTGTCAAGAAGTACGCTCTTGTCTCCGCCAGCAGTGTCGCATCAGGCATCAAGGGCCTTCTGGACAAGGATTTCATCACAGAGGACGCCGGCGCGTATTATGTTTACGATAAATTCTTCCAGTTGTGGCTGCATAGCCGCGGGCTGATATGAAATGGGCATCTCCCGGAAGCGAGGAGGAAGTCTCGAAACTCCGCTCCACCAAAACATTGTTGCAATAGTTCTGATTTTTTTTGAAATTTGCGAGGTTGTAAAAACCACGGCGCCATGAAGAAATATCCCATCGGAGTGCAGTCGTTCGAGAAGATCATTGAGGACGGCTTTCTGTACGTTGACAAGACGGACCTTGTCTATGACCTTGCGCAGATGAACGTATGCTTTCTGTCGCGGCCGAGGCGCTTCGGCAAGAGCTTGCTGATCAGCACGCTGGAGGCGTATTTCCTGGGAAGGAAGGAGCTTTTCAAGGGGCTGAAGATAGAGAGACAGGAGAAGGACTGGCTGGAGTATCCGGTGTTCAGGGTGGATTTTGCAGCCGGAAACTTTCATATAGAGGGGAATCTTCAGAACATACTTGAAGGAATGGTCACACGATGGGAAAGAGATAACGGCGTAGAACCTCTTGAGAAAGATTTGGGCATGCGTTTCAAATACGTTCTCCATCAGGCCCACCTGCGGACCGGCCGCAAGGCGGTGGTGTTGGTCGACGAGTATGACAAGCCTCTTCTGGATGTGCTGGGCACGCCTATGGAGCAGAAAAACCGCGACACGCTGAAGGCCTTTTATTCCACCTTCAAGGCTGCCGATGAAGACCTTAAGTTCGTGCTGCTCACCGGAGTGACCAAGTTCTCCCAGATCACCGTCTTCAGCGGATTCAACCAGCCCAAGGACCTCAGCATGGACCAGCATTTCGACGCTCTGTGCGGCATAACAGAAGAGGAACTGCACGAGAAATTTGCCGACGGAATCAAGCAGATGGCGGCAGAGGAGGAGGTGAGTGAAGATGAAATGAAGGAGATATTGAAGAAGCGGTATGACGGATATCACTTCAGCAAGGGAATGGTTGACATCTACAACCCTTTCAGCATCATCAATGTTCTCGACCAGAAAAACCTTTCCGACTACTGGTACCGCTCAGGCACGCCCACGTACCTTGCCAAGTTGCTGGAGGGCCACAAAATCAACATGCTTCGTTTGCTGGACCGCGAGTACAGCGACGAATATTTCATCAATTACAAGGCGGATGTCGAAGACCCGCTGGCGATGCTCTACCAGGCGGGATACCTGACCATCAAGGCATATAACAAAATAGACCACACCTATCTTCTGGACTACCCGAACGATGAAGTGCGCCGAGGTTTCACTACTTTGGTTTCCAACGGCTATTTCATCAAAAAAGAGTGTGATCTTGACCCTTGGATGGTCGGCGTCAACAGGATGTTGCGGGAGGGCCGCACCGATGACGCCCGCGAGTCGTTCACGAGCTTTCTGGCGTCGATTCCTTATACGGCCAACAAAGACGAGCGGGCCCTCGACTTCGAGTCGCACTATCAGTATACTTTCTACTTGATATTCAGAATGATGTGTTGCTGCACCACGGCCATCGAGAAGTGCAACAGCAAGGGCCGCGCGGACATCATTCTCGAGTATGACGAGCACGTCTATATTCTCGAATTCAAACTTGACGGCTCAGCCTCCGAAGCCCTTGAACAGATTGAGCGACAGCAATATGCGTTGCCTTATGCCGCCGACCCTCGCCGCCTGCACAAGATCGGCGTCAGCATCAGCAGGCAAAGCCGCACGGTGGAGGAGTGGGAAGAACGGTAAACGGTCCACCCTGCAGCCTGCCGTCAGCGTGAACCGGGTAATTGTTTTTGGCCGAGGAAAGCGAAAAAATGTTTATGTTTGCGGGGAAGTTCAATCAGAGGAGAACGTTATGAAAGAAATCAAAACCATAGGCATTCTGACGTCGGGCGGAGATGCGCCGGGCATGAATGCGGCCATCAGAGCCATCACCCGCTCGGCCATTTATTCGGGGTGGAAAGTCATCGGCATCCATCGCGGTTATGAAGGCCTGCTGGCCGGCGACTGCTTTGAGATGACGACCGAAAGCGTCAGCAACATCATCCAGCGCGGCGGCACCATCCTGAAAACCTCGCGCAGCGAACGCTTCATGACGGCGGAAGGCCGTACGGAGGCCTATGAGGTGCTCTGCCGCTTCGGCGTGGACGCCCTTGTGGTCATCGGCGGCAACGGCTCGCTGGCGGGCGCGTTGGCCCTGGCCCGCGAACACGACATTCCCTGCGTAGGGCTGCCGGGCACCATCGACAACGACCTGTACGGCACCGACGTGACCATCGGTTACGACACCGCCCTGAACACCATCGTCGACGCCGTCGACAAAATCCGCGACACGGCCAATTCGCACGACCGCATTTTCTTCGTGGAGGTGATGGGGCGCGACGCCGGCTTCCTGGCCGAAAACAGCGCCATCGCGGCGGGGGCGGAGGCGGCCATCATCCCCGAGGAGGAGACCACCATCGACCAGCTGGCCAATTTCATCGGGCGGGGCGTGCGCAAGAGCAAGAACAGCAGCATCGTCCTGGTGTCCGAGAGCCGCAAGAGCGGCGGTGCGATGCACTACGCCGAGCGCATGCACACGGAATATCCCGAATTCGACGTGCGCGTGACCATTCTGGGTTACCAGCAGCGGGGCGGCAAGCCCAGCGCCAGCGACCGCATCCTGGCGAGCCGGCTGGGCGTGGCGGCGGTGCAGGCCCTGAAGGAGGGGCAGCGCAACGTGATGGTCGGCATCCACGACGGCGAGCTGACCTATGTGCCCTTCTCGCGCGCCATCAAGATGAACAAGGCCATCGACCAGGAACTCACCAACGTCCTGTCGATTCTGTCGATCTGACGCGGGCTTGACGGCCCGGAGCAGACGGGGATTTCCGCAGAAAAAATGCTGGTGAGCGGGATACGGAGGCGGGCTTGCCAGCCGACAGAGGGGGCAGGGCCGCAGGCCCGTTGGGGGATGACCTCCCCCAATAAGACAAGGACCTGCCTGACCGCAGGTCAGGTCTGCTTCGGCCGAAGTCCTTAGCAGACGCCGTTTTTCGCTGCGAGCGCTCGTTTACGCTGCAAGCGCACGCCGCGCGCGCACCTTTACTCTGCAATGAATTTCTCGGGGTGTTTGGCTGTGACGTCGCGGAAATAGCCTCGGATGGCGGCGATGTCGGCGGCCTCGTCGCCGGTGGGGAGGAAGAACCCGTCGGCCTGGATGCCCACGAACTTCTTTTTGAAATCAATCTTCATCATCAGAATGGGCACGTCGGCGGCCCGGGCTATGCGGTAAAAGCCGCGGCGCCAGTGACGCACCGGCTTGCGCGTGCCTTCCGGCGTGATGGCGATGCAGCCGTCGAGCCCCCGGAGCGTCTCGGCCATGTGCTCGGTCATGTGGTCGCTGTGGGAAGAACGGTCTACGGGAATGCCGCCCACCCAGCGCAGGAAATATTTGGCCGGAAATTTGAAAAACTCCTTCTTGATGAGGAAATAACCCGTGCGGCGCATCCCGACGCCGAAGAGCTCGCTGATGAAAAAGTCGGCGATCGAGGTGTGGGGGGCGATGACCAGCACGCATTGCCTGAGGTCGGTGTAAGCGTCCTCGAAATGCCAGCCCAGAAGGCGGAGCACGGCGCGGGCCAAGCGGCGGCGCAGGCGTTTCCCTTCCGGAGTCTTTTCGATGGTGTGTCCGTCGGTGGGGGTATACAACTGATTGACGGCCTGCCCGTTGCGGATGGCGGTAGACGAAATGTCCATTTGCTTGACGTCGTTGAAGACCCTGACGCGATTCCAACCTTCAGGAATGGTGGCGTCATAGCCGGGTCGGGGATAGACAAAAATATCGTAGTGTTCCAGCAAGAAGTCGGCCTCACGCCAGCATCGGAAATGCTCGAGGTTGTCGCCGCCGATGATGAGGGTGAACACGCGGTCGGGGTAACGCTTTTCCAACTCACGCAGCGTGTTGGCCATATAGGAGGGGCGGGGGAGCTGCATCTCTATGTCGGAAGCCTTCAGCCAGGGCCAGGCCTTGAGCTGGGCCGTGACGCGGGCCAGGCGCTCGCCGGCATCGGCCAAGTCTTCGGCCTTCTTGACGGGATTCTGGGGGCTGACCACGAACCACACCTCATCAAGCAACCCGCTGTTGTAGAAGTAGTTGCCTATGGCTATATGACCCTGGTGGATGGGGTTGAAGCTGCCGCCGAAAATGCCGGTCCGTATCATTTCAGAGCACGTTGAGCACCTGTTCCTTCATCTGCTCGAGCTCATCCTTCATGCACACCACGATGCGCTGCATCTCGGCCTGGTTCGACTTGCTGCCCAAGGTGTTGATTTCGCGGCCCATCTCCTGCAGGATGAAGCCCATTTTCTTGCCCTTGCCGGCCCCGGCCTCTTCGGCTCCGTCCATCGTCTCGCGCAGGTAGCGGCAGTGATTGGCCAGGCGGGTCTTCTCTTCGGTGATGTCGAGCTTCTCGAGGTAGTAAATCATCTCCTGTTCGAAGCGGTTTTGGTCGTAGTCTTTCACCTGAAGTTTCTCCAGCGCGTCGGTCAGACGCCCCTTGATGCGCTCGATCCGTTCTTTTTCGTAGGGCTCCACGCTCGCCAGCAACGCTTCGATGCGGCTGGTCTTTTCCTCGAAAAAGCGGCCGAGCATTTCGCCTTCCCGGCTTCGGAAAGCCACCAGCGCATCGATGGCCTGCGAGACGAGGGCGTGCACCTGGGCCCATTCCGTTTCGTCTACCGTATAGTTCTCGCCTTGAAGCACGTTGGGCATTTTGAGCAGCAGGCTCCACGGGTCGGCCGGCCTTTTGATGTTGAGCGTGCCGGAGAGTTCCTCAATCTTCTCGTAGTAGGCCAGCACCAGGTCCGGGTTGATGTCGGCATGGGTGGCGGCGGCCGTCGTCTCGGTGTAGACGCAGAAGTCGACCTTGCCGCGCTCCAGGCGTTTGAGAATCTCGTTGCGCAGTTCGTTCTCGTGGTCGCGGTAATAGGGCGAGATGCGGGTGGAGAGGTCCAATTGCTTGCTGTTGAGCGAACGGATTTCCGCGCTGACTTTTTTTCCGTTGATTTCGGCCTGGGCTTTGCCGTAGCCGGTCATTGAAAGGATCATATCGGGTTGGTTTTTTTCTTGGTTGGGCGAATCGCGTGTGTCTGTTCTGCCGACGGTCTGTCTCAGCGGCCTTGGCTGTCTTCGCGGCGGATCTGGCCTCGCTTGATTTTGCCGCTGATGGTCTTGGGCAATTCGTCGACGAATTCCACCACGCGGGGATATTTATAAGGAGCGGTGGTCCGCTTGACGTGGTTCTGGATGTCTTTGATGAGGGCCTCCGGCTCGGCGTCGCGGTAGTCGGGGGCCAGCACGACGGTCGCCTTGACCACCTGTCCGCGGATGTCGTCGGGCACGCCCGTGACGGCACATTCCACCACGGCGGGGTGGGTCATCAGGGCGCTTTCCACCTCGAAGGGACCGATGCGGTAACCGGAACTCTTGATGACGTCGTCGGTGCGGCCGACGAACCAGAAATAGCCGTCCTGGTCACGCCAGGCTATGTCGCCCGTGTGGTAGAGGCCGTTGTCCCAGACGCCGCGGGTCTTCTCTTCATCGCGGTAATAGCCGAGGAAGAGGCCGTAAGGCTTGCCTTCGGGGTTGCAGCGGCCGCAATGCCATGTCCGCCCGTCGATGACGAGCGTGTGAGCGGGGAAGAGGGTGCGGTCGGTGTGGAGCACGATCTCGCCCTGTTCGCCCTCTTCGGCGATGCGGCCGTCGGGGGTCATCAGGTCCATGTCGTAAGCCGGATTGGGCACTCCCATCGACCCGGGCTTGGGCTCCATCCAGGGGAAGGTGCCGATGGTCATTGAGGTCTCGGTCTGGCCGAAGCCTTCGCGCGGCTTCAAGCCGGTGGCCTGCCGGAAGGCCTCGTAAACCGAAGGGTTCAAGGGCTCGCCGGCCAGGGTGCAGTATTCCAGGGCGCTCAGGTCATATTTCGTCAGGTCTTCGCGGATCATGAAGCGGTAGATGGTGGGCGGGGCGCAGAAAGAAGTGACCCGGTATTGCTCCATCTTGCGGAGGATGTCGGCCGCGGCGAATTTCTCGTGGTCATAGACGAAGACCGAAGCGCCGACGAACCATTGGCCGTAGAGCTTGCCCCAGACGGCTTTGCCCCAGCCCGTGTCGGCCACGGTCAGGTGGAGGCTGTCGCCGTGAAGACGGTGCCAGAAGCGGGCCGTGACGATGTGGCCGATGGGGTAGGTGAAGTCGTGGGCCACCATTTTCGGCTCGCCGCTGGTGCCCGAGGTGAAATACATCAGGGAAACGTCGCCGTTGTCGTTGACGAAGTCGGGGCGGACGAACGCCGGGGCGCTGCTCAGGCCTTCGTCGAAGTCCAGCCAGCCTTCGGGGCAGAGCGGACCGGCCGAGACGAGGGTCTGCAGGCCAGGGGCGTCGGCCCGGGCGGCTTCTATGTGGCCGATGATGTCCGCTTCACCCGCGGCGACAATCATTTTGATGCCGGCGGCGTTGCAGCGGTAGACGATGTCTTTTCGGGTGAGCAGGTGGGTGGCGGGGATGGCCACGGCGCCGATTTTGTGGAGGGCGACGATGGCCCACCAGAATGCGGTGCGCCGCTTGAGGATGAGCATGACCCTGTCGCCGCGGCCGATGCCGGCCTGAAGAAAGAACGAGGCGGCGCGGTCGGTGAGCGTTTTCAGGTCGGCGAAGGTGTAACTGTGTTCCGCGCCTTTGTCGTCGGTCCAAAGCATGGCCCGTCGCTGCGGGTCTTCCGCAGCCCAGGCGTCGACGACGTCGTAGCCGAAATTGAAGTGTTCGGGCACCCGGAAAGAAAGGTTTTGCCGGAAATCATCCAATGAGGAAAATTCGGTCCGGTCGAGGAATCGGTCGAGTATCATGCGTCAGAAAATGATGGCCAGGAAGCGGACGGGCTGTCCGTTGAGGGCTTTCATGCCGTGGGGTTTGGTCGAATCGAAGTAGAGGCTGTCGCCTTCTTCCAAAATGAGTCGCTTGCCGTCGACTTCGAGCAGGAGGGTGCCCCGGAGCACCAGGTTGAATTCCTGGTCGGGGTGGGTGTTGAGGTGAAGCGGCTTGTCGGGGTCGTCGTCGGGTTCCACCGTGACGATGAAGGGCTCGGCCTTGGCGTTTTTGAAGCCCATGGCCAGTGCCTGGTATTTGTAGGCCCGGCTCCGCTCGACCGACTTTCCCTTGCCCTTGCGGCAGAGGAAATAACTGCTCATATGGGCCTCTTCGCCCGAAAAGACGGCCGAAGGCTCTACGCCGAAGGCTTTGGCGAACAGGCAGACGAAGTTCATCGGGATGTCGGTTTCGCCGCTTTCGTAACGGATATAGTCGGCTTCGGAGACGTTGCACAGGGCCGCCGCCTGGGCCTCTGTCATGTCGACGGCGTCGCGCAGGCCGCGCAGCCGTTCTGCAATCTGTCGGATCTGGTCGTTCATACAGGAAAGGTTTCGAAGAGGCAAAGGTACGAACTTCTCCCTTTTTTTTGTTCATTTTTGCCGCTCTTTGTCGGCCTGTGGAAAATTTATTCCATCCGGCTGAATTTTTAACACATATTCTTGCATCGGTAAAAATAAAAAAGTACTTTTGTTTCCAAACAAACCCTAATCATTAACCCCTAAAAACAAGTCAAATGAAGAAGAGAATGCTTCTTTTGCTGGTATCGCTGATGCTGATACCGCTCGGCCTGTCAGCCCAGAACGTCGCCGTCAAAGGCAACGTGAAGGATGCTTCAGGTGAACCTGTTATCGGAGCGACCGTCAAGGTGGTCGGCAACAACGCCATCGGAACGGCCACCGACGTCGACGGTAACTTCGCCTTGAGTGTGCCGGCCGCCTCGAAGGAACTGGAAGTCAGTTTCGTGGGCATGCTGACCCAAAAGGTGGCCATCGTCAAGGGCCAGGCCATCAACGTGGTGCTTCAGGAAAACACTGAACTCCTCGAAGAAGTGGTCATGGTCGGTTACGGCCAACAGAAAAAAACCGACGTGACCGGTGCTTTGGCCCGCGTCAGCGCCGAACAGTTGACCACCCGTCCGGTCAACAACGCCTTCGAAGCGTTGCAGGGCAAGGTGGCCGGTGTCGACATCACGTCGAGTTCACGTCCCGGTACCCTGGGTTCGGTCACCATCCGCGGTACCCGTTCCATCACGGCGAGCAACGACCCGCTCTATGTGGTTGACGGAGTGCCCCTCAGCGCCGGCGGCATCGAAACCATCAACCCGCTCGACATCGAGGCGGTCGACGTCCTGAAGGACGCTTCCTCGACGGCCATCTACGGCAGCCGCGGTGCCAACGGTGTCATCCTGGTCACCACCAAGCACGGCCAGAAAGGCAAGATGCAGACCAACTATGCCGGTTCGATCACCTTCGAAAACCTGGTCGACAAACAGCCGGCCATGAGCGCCAGTGACTACATCACCTTCCGCCGCTGGGCTTACTACAACGCCGATCCCGACGCTTGGACCCCCGGCGATGAGCCCACCATCGAGCAGGACAAGCAGTTCTTCGCCGGTGACGACGCCGCCCTGGCCAACGTTTTGAAAGGTTGGGCCAACGGCACTTGGGACGGCAGCTTGGTTACCGACACCGATTGGGCCGCCATGGTCACCCAGACCGGTCTGACCCACGAACATACCCTCAGCGTGTCGGGCGGTACCGACAAGATTCAGGGCAAGGTCTCCTTCGGTTACCTCAACAACCAGGGTACCCAGAAGGGTCAGTCATATGAGCGCTTCACGATGGCTTCCAACATCGACATTCAGGGCAAGCCCTGGTACAAGATGGGCTTGAGCATCAACGCCAGCTACAGCGAGCAGAAATACGGTTACAGCCGCACGGGTCAGTCGAGCAGCTCAGGCCCGACCGAAATCTACAACGCCGCCAAGGCGCTGCCCCGTTACACCGTTCCTTACGATGCCGACGGCAACATCATCACCAACCCCGGCGGCTCGGTGGTGAACGCTTACACCGTGGTCGACGAATGGACCAAATCGATCGATAACCGCCAGAACTTCCGCGTGTTGGGCAGCCTCTACGGCCAGCTCGACTTCGGCAAGATGTGGCAACCGCTCGAAGGCCTGACCTTCAAGACCAACATCGGTCCCGACCTCCGCTTCTACAGAAACGGTATCTTCCTCGACCAGAATTCGGCCGTCAAGATGGGCAGCAAGAACTATGCGAAGGATGCCATGGACCGCTACTTCACCTGGACCATCGACAACCTGTTGAACTATGACCGCACGTTCGGCGACCACAAGATCGGCGTCACCTTGCTGCAGAGTGCTTCCAAGTATAATAAGGAGAGCATGAGCGAAAACGCCAGCGCGATTCCCGACACCCGCTACCTTTGGTACTACATGTCGTCGGTCGACATCACCGACTCGGCCACTTACGGCGCCGGCATGAGCACCGGTCTGACCGAATGGTCGATGGCCTCCTATATGGCCCGTATCAATTACGCCCTCAAGGACCGCTACCTGCTGACGGTCTCCGCCCGTTGGGACGGCAGCTCCGTGCTGGCTGAAGGTCACAAGTGGGACTTCTTCCCGAGCGCCGCTCTGGGTTGGCGTCTGGACCAGGAGAGCTTCATGCAGGACGCCGATTGGATCGGTCAGTTGAAACTCCGTCTGGGTATCGGTACGACCGGCAACTCCGCCGTATCGCCCTATTCCACGCTGGGTAACATCCAAGGCTTCTACGTGCCCTTCAACTCGGGCAACGAGCAGGCCTATGCCACCAACGAGCCTTACTACACCAGCAGCCTGAAGGCCATGGCCAACAAGGAACTCGGTTGGGAAAAGACCACGCAATACAACCTCGGTGTCGATTTCAGTTTCTTCAACGGCCGTTTGGGCGGTACCATCGATGCCTATACCTCCAATACCAACGACTTGCTGCTCAGCATGACCGTTCCGACCCTGACGGGTTACGGTTCGACGATCGCCAACGTGGGTAAGACCTCCAACAAGGGTATTGAATTCACCATCAACGCGGTGCCCGTTCAGACGAAGAACTTCGAGTGGTTGACCGACTTGAACTTCGCTTTCCAGAAAGAACAGATCGAAGAACTCTCCAACGGCAAGCAGGACGACGTGGCCAACACCTGGTTCATCGGCCAGCCCGTCAATGTGTACTACACCTATGAGAACGACGGTCTGTGGCAGGCGGAAGACGCCGCAGAAATGGCCAAGTTCAATGAGAACGGCGCCAGCTTCCAGGTAGGTATGGTCAAGCCCGTCGACCAGAACAACGACTACGTCATCGACGAGAACGACAAGGTCATCGTCGGTCAGCAGAACCCGACCTTCACCTTCGGTTGGCAGAACATCTTCCGTTACAAGAGCTTCGAACTGGGCGTGGACCTCTACGGCCGCGCCGGTTACATGATCAGCACGGGCGGTGAGGGCATGTATGGTATGTATGCCCAGAACGAGGTCGACTACTGGACCCCGTCGAACACCGGCGCCGCTTATCAGAAGCCTATCTACAACATCTCGGGCGGCGATCCTTATTCCAGCCTGCTGGGTTATCAGAAGGCCGCTTTCGTGAAGATCCGCACCGTCAGCCTCGCCTACAACATGTCCCCGCGCGTTTGCAAGAACCTCAACATGCAGTCGTTGAAGATCTATGTGCAGGGCAAGAACCTCGGTGACATCTATTCTTCCGTATCCAACCGTGACCTCGACCTGGGCACCAGCTTCTACAACCGTGGCTGGACCATCGGTCTGCAAGTGGGTTTCTGATGCGGCGTTTCTGTCAATCCATTAACATTAAGACACTATGAAAACGATAAACCGTCTGATCATGGCAGCCGTGCTGCCTGTGGCAGGAATGCTTTCTTTCAGCTCCTGCAGCGACTCTTTCCTTGAGGAAAACTGCCGCACCGCCCAGACCACCGATTGGTTCACCACCGCTGAAGGTATCCAAGACCTGGCCGATGCGCTTTACGCCAATATCCGTTGGCATTACGGTTACGAGTGGGCCTACGGCATCACCATCTACGGCTGCGACGAGTTCACGTCGGCCAACGACCTGACGTCCGAGTGCTGGAACACTTACGACAGCCGTCTGCAGGCCACTGACTGCACCCCCGCCAGCGGTGCCGCCAACAAGAACTGCCCCCCGGTGAGCGGTCTGTGGGACCAGCTTTATTACGGTATCAACTCGGCCAACACCATCATCGAGTCGGCCGACAAGGTTGACGACGAAGCCATCCGTACCCGTTGCCTGGGCGAAGCTTACTTCCTCCGCGGCTACAACTTCTACCGCCTGTTTGCCCAGTACGGTGCCGCCGTGTTGCAGACCCATACTTCGTCGGGCGTGGTCCGTTCGTTTGAGCGTGCCACCGAAGAGCAGATGATCAACCAGGTCATCTCCGATCTTGAAACGGCTTACGGTCTCTTGCCCGCCGTGACCACCCGCAGCATCGGTGAAGGTTGGGACAAGTATACGGCCGCCCATTTCCTGGCCAAGGCCCTTCTGTATCGTCAGAGTGAGCGTTGCAGCGCTTTCAATGCCGCTTATAATAAGGCTGAAGACCTCAACCGCGCCATCTCCCTTTGCGACGAGGTGATCGCCGCCCATCCGCTGACGGCCGACTATGCCGACCTGTATTGCACCTGGACCGGCACCGACTGCGCCGCTGAGGCCAATCCCGAAATCCTGATGGCTTGCCCCCACAGCGACAGCAATGCCGGCCGTTACGGCAACCGCACTTACAACTACTTCAACCCGCAGTTCTCCAACTTCTCGGGCGGTTTCGTACAGCGCGGTCAGTACATCGGCGGCATGGACTTCCAGCGTTGCCGTCCCAACGAATACGCCTATGCCGTGTTCGACAACGTGAACGACTCGCGTATGTGGAAGACCTTCAAGACCGTTTACGGCTACAACAACTACAAGGCCTATGATGCCGCGCTGTGCGGTGCCGACGAGTCGTACTGGCCTGCCTTGGGTGACGAGGGCATCATCTACATCCTCAACAAGAAGGACGATGCGCGCTTCATTACCGGAGAGGCCGGCGCTTCCATCTACGGAACCTTCGGCAACGGCGCTCAGAAACATACGTTCATCAACCCGCTGACCGGCAAGTGGGTGCCCAATGTGGCCCCCGTTTACAGCAACGGACAGTATGACATGTGGACCTACGGCAACGGCACGACCACCGCGAAGTGCAACAACTTCTGCGGCATCAACAAGACCGACGACGGCACCCGCACGGCGGAAAAGGGCGATGCCCACCGCAACGTGACCATGGCCCGCACCGGCGAGACTTACCTCATCAAGGCTGAGTGCCAGGGTCGTATGGGTAACTATCAGGACGCCGTCAGCACGGTCAACGCGCTGCGCAGCCGCGCCGCCTTCAAGGCCGGTGAGGACCGCGGTGCTTACCACGACGGTTCAATGGCCTTCGCCGTTTCGGCCGGAGGTGATGCCGACAACTCCACGGCAACTTCCGTCCTGGGCAAGTGCAAGGATGCCAGCGGCACCAAGGTCGACAACATGACCGCTTTCAACTGGTCGTATCTGACCCACAACACCTATTATCTCTCCACCGGTATCGACGAGACCACGGCCAGCACTGAGAGCGCGCTGAAGATCCAGTCGCTGTCGAATCTGCCCGCGGAAGACAAGTGGGTGATGGACAAGCTGGGCGTCAGCGCCGGCGACAACCTCGATTGCCTGCTCAACTTCATCATGAACGAGCGTACGCGCGAGTTGCTGGGCGAATGGAACCGTTGGGAAGAACTGGCCCGTACCAACCTGCTGGTGGCCCGCGCCAAAGCTTTCAACCCCGAAGCCGCGGCCAACGTGCAGACCCGTCACAACTATCGTCCGATTCCGCAGACTTTCATCGATGCGCTGCAGAACGAAGACGGTACGAACCTGAGCGACGAGCAGAAGGAAGCCTGGCAGAATACCGGTTGGTGATTTGCTGAAAGCTTTTGTATGAAAAAACTGTGTTATCTGGTATTGTGTGTGCTTCTTTTCGCTGCCTGTCAGCGAAAAGAGGCCACACGCTACACGCTGGAGGGGGGCGACGCTTCCGTCGATTTCTTCCTTTTGCAGGGCGACACGCTCTGCACCTTCTACGCGCCGGGGCATATCTTGCTGACTTGCCCCTGCAGCGTCGACGGGGCCGGCGTGCTGACCGTACAGGTAACCGGTCTGGTCGAAGCCAAGCTCAAACCCGACGGGCGCCGACGCTACGTCGGGCAGGCGCCTTTCTTCGAAGGCGCCTGGAAAAAATAAAAGAGGCCGACTTCGAAGTCGGCCTCTTTTATTTCCTTCTCGGACATCTCCTCACAGCTCTGTGAAGAGATGTTCAAGAAGGATTTTCGCGCCTATGCAAACCAAGATGATGCCGCCGAGGAGGTTGGCTTTGAGGTGGAGGCGGCGGCCGAAGAGGAGGGCCAGGGCCATGCCCGTCCAGGAGAGGAGGAAGGAGGCGATGCCGATGACGGTGACCGACGGTCCGAGGCGGATGTCGAGCAGGGAGAAGGAAAGCCCGACGGCCAGGGCGTCGATGGAGGTGGCCACGGCCAGGGTCAGCACCGTGCCCAGGCGGTAGGGGTCAATCGGGGTGGCCCGCTCATCGTCGGCGGCCCCGGGCTTGAGGTCATCCCGGATCATTTTTCCGCCCAGGAAAGCGAGGATGCCGAAGGCGATCCAGTGATCGAGGCGGCAGATGTATTCGTAAAAGCCGGTGCCCAAGAGCCAGCCGATGCAGGGCATCAAGGCTTGAAACAGCCCGAAGAGCAGGGCAATGCGCATCATCGGCCACCATTGCAGCCGTTTCATGATCAGCGCGCAGGCTATGGAGACCGCAAAACAGTCCATCGCCAGTCCGACGGCAATCAGTATGATTTCTAAAAGGCTCATTTGATGAAGGCTGAAACAATCAGCATGATTTCCAAGAGACTCATTTGATGAAGGCTGAACCATCAGTGAATCAGCCTGCATAGAAAAAGTGTGCAAAGGTAAGTTTTTTTTATACCTTTGCGTCCCGAAATCCGAATAATGAGCAAAATGCGCAACAAGAACATATTCGCCTTCGTGAAGAAGGAAATCGATCTGATGAAATTCGCGGGCATCCTCAGCCTGATTTATTTGCTGGTGCTCCACATTCCGTTCTTCATCTATGTTTTTGACCACATGGACATGGGCTTCTGGCATCAGGTCTACCTGACAGCGAGCCTGGCCGTCTTCATCTTCGCGGCCAATTTCATGGTCATTTACCTTTTGATATATTTCCTCAGAAAAGTCGGACAGTTTCTGGTGGGCCTGCTGGTGGGTACCAGCGCCGCCGCCGTCTATTTCTCCCTGACTTACAACGTCATCTTCGACGACGGCATCATGGCCAGCGTCTGGAACACGCAAGTCTCCGAGGCCTCCGGCTTCTTCAACGTGGGGATGGTCGTCGCCATCCTGTTCTGTGCGGTGCTGCCCTGGATATTGATTGCCGTACAGAGAGTGCGCCGCGGCACGCTCAAGCGCGCGGCTAGCGTGGCCGGCATTTCCGTGGGCGTGATTCTGCTGGTCATCGCCGGCAACCTGAAAAACACCCTCTGGATAGGCCAGCACGACACCGAACTGGGCGGTCTGGTGATGCCCTGGTCGTATATCGTCAACACCGTCCGCGCCGAGCAGAACCTCAACCGTGAGGAACAGCCCGAAATCATCCTGCCCGACGCGCAGATCACCGACAACGAAAAGGCCGCCTTCGTGCTGGTCATCGGCGAATCGGCCCGCCGGGCCAATTTCTCGCTCTACGGCTATGAGCGTCAGACCAATCCCCTGCTCGGACAGCAGGAACGGCTCCGCTGCTACCTCTGCGACGCCTGCGACACCTACACCATGGCCTGCACGAAATGCATCCTCGAATACAAGCCGGCCAAGGAACTTTACGAAATCCTGCCCAACTACCTCTACCGCAACGGTGTGGACGTCTACTGGCGCACCTCCAACTGGGGCAATCCGCCGGTCCGGGTGGCCCATTACGCCAAGAAGGAGACCCTGCGCGAGACCTCGACGGCGGCCGACAAGATGTTCGACGGGGTGTTGGTCGACGGTCTGGCCGACGTGATCGCCTCGAGCGACAGCAGCAAGGTGCTCGTGGTGCTCCACACCAGCACCAGCCACGGCCCGAAGTACACCGAAAAATATCCCAAGGAATATGAGGTGTTCACCCCCGTCAGCGACAAGGTGGAGGCTTCGGCCCGTTCGCACGAGGCCCTCATCAATGCCTACGACAATTCCATCCGCTACACCGATCACCTGCTCAACGCCGTCATCGAACAGCTCAAGACGCTCGACGGCTGGCATACGACGATGCTCTACCTCTCCGATCACGGCGAGTCGCTGGGCGAAAACAACGTCTTCATGCACGGTGTGCCGGTCAACATCGCCCCCCGCGAACAGATCGAGATCCCCTTCCTCCTGTGGACGTCCGACGACTGGCGCGAGGTCAAACCGCTCGAAGAGGCCACGCAACACCACGTCTTCCACACGGTGCTCGATTACCTCAGTGTAGACAGTCCGGTGTACGATCCCGACATGGACTTGTTCGAAAAACGTCAATAAAAGATATGAAAACACGCGCCCTCCTTTGGATGCTGCTGTTCGTCGGTTGCTGCGTCGGCCGGACGGATGCTGTGCGGGCGCAGACGGATGCTTTGCGGGCGCAGACGGCCCAGGGCAATCCCGAGCAGGGTGATTACGGCTACCTTTTCTGCCACATGAGCGGACGGGGCGAGTGGACGGCCTATGCCCTCAGCCGCGACGGACTCCATTTCCACGACCTGCTCCGGGGCGACTCGGTCTTCAGCGCCCGTGAATTGGCCCGCATCGAAGGCGGCACCCGCGACGCCTACATCTGCCGTACCCACGACGCGAAAGGCTATCTGATGGTGACGACCGACATGAAAGTGGCCGTGTCGCACCGCTGGAACAATTACGGCATAGACCTGCTCCGTTCGGACGACCTGATTCACTGGACCTCCGTCACCTTCGATTTCCGCTGCGGTCCCGACATTTTCGCCGATGCCGCGGCGCCCGACGTCTACCGCGACTGGTCGACGGTGTGCCGCGTCTGGGCCCCGCAGATTTTCTGGGACGAGACCTATGAGTGGGCCGACGGCCGGCGCGGCGGCTATATGATTTATTATTCGATGCTCAATCCGGCTGAAGAAGGCTATGACCGGATGTATTGCTCCTGGGCCGACGAAAGTTTCACCCGGCTGACCAAACCCCGCCTGCTGCTCGACTGGGGCTATGCCACCATCGACGCCGACATTCATTATCTCGAGGCCGATTCGCTGTATCATCTGATGATCAAGAAGGAAGGCGGACAACCGGGCCTCTTCACCGCCACCGCCCCGGCGCTGACCGGTCCCTGGAGCCTGCCGGTAGACGACGACTACGTGAGCTTCGAAGGCAACAAAAAATGCGAAGGCGTCTCGGCTTTCCGTTTGGCCGGCCAAGAGGACTGGCGGATAGCCTATATTGAATATTCTTCCCGCCCGAAACATTACCGCATCTGCCGGGCCGACCGCTTCATGCGCCGCTTTTCCGACCCGCAGGACATACAGGGCGTGGAAGCGCCCCAACACGGGTCGTTCCTCAGGCTGACCCGCGAAGAATATGAACGGCTCGAGGCTTGGTCACAGGCCTGGGAGGCCGCTCACCCCCTGCCGCAAACCGACTGAAATCAATCAAGATCAATCCCATAACGCCATGCAAACCCGCTTTCTCCTTACCCTTGCGGCAGCCGCTTCGATGCTGGTCTGCCAGGCCCAGCCCGCTCACCGGGGAACGTTCGAACCCACCGCGTCGCTGAATGCCCTTCCTTCGGCCCAGCACGTGCTGGAAGCCACGATGCTGGTCAACAGCTATTTCATGAAGAACAATCCGGACGTGGCCTGCGACAGCTACGTGCGCGGCAAATACCGCCCTTCGCACATCTGGACCCGCGGCGTCTACTACGAAGGACTGATGGAACTTCACCGCATCTTTCCCGATGAGGCCTATCTGAAATATGCCACGGATTGGGCGAAAAGCCACGCCTACGGCCTGCACCGCGGCAACACCACCCGCAACGCCGACAACCAGTGCGCCGGCCAGACCTACCTCGACCTGTACCGAATCTACGGCGATCCGTTGATGAAGAAAGACATAGCCATCTGCATGAACATGCTGCTCAACACCCCGCAGACGGGTGACTGGACCTGGATTGACGCCATCCAGATGGGCATGCCGATACTGGCTCAGATGGGCGTCATCGAAAACGACAGCCGCTATTGGGAGAAGGCCTATGAAATGTATATGACCACCCGCGACGTCATCGGCGGCGGCCTTTGGAACGCCAAAGACGGCCTGTGGTGGCGTGACGCCGATTTCTGCCCGCCTTATACCACGCCCAACGGCCGGCAGTGTTACTGGTCGCGCGGCAACGGCTGGGTGATCATGGCCCTGGCCCGTTACATGGAGCGTACGCCTGAAAACGAAGCCCATCGCAAGCAGTACGTCAGCGATTTCAAGGCGATGGCCAAGGCTTTGGCGGCCCGTCAGCGCCCCGACGGCTATTGGAACGTCAGCCTCGACGACCCCGACGACTTCGGCGGCAAAGAGGTGACGGGCACCGCCCTTTTCGTCGGCGCGATGGCCTGGGGCGTGCGTCACGGTCTTTTGAGAGAAAAGGAATACTTGCCCGTCATCATCAAGGGCTGGAAGGCCATTGAAGAGGCCATCCATCCCGACAACGGCCAACTGGGTTACATCCAGGGCACCGGCAAGGAACCGAAAGACAGCCAGCCGGTCTCCTACGACACCCTGCCCGATTTCGAGGATTTCGCCTACGGTTGCATGCTGCTCTGCGGCGCCGAGGTCTACAAACTCGCCGGCCGCGAATAAGCACCGCTTGCACTGCTTGAACCGCTTGAACCGCTTGAACCCTTGAACCCTTGAACCGCTTGAACCTTTAAGTTTTTAAACCTTAAAGCCCCTGTCGCCATGTCGCAGCCCTTAGCCGAGAGAATGCGCCCCAAGACGCTCGACGATTACGTCGGCCAGCAACATCTGGTCGGACCGGGCGCCGTGCTGCGGCAGATGATCGAGAGCGGCAACCTGTCGTCGTTCATTCTCTGGGGCCCGCCGGGGGTGGGGAAGACCACGTTGGCGCGCATCATCGCCGTCAAATTGGAACGCCCCTTCTACACGCTCAGCGCCGTCACTTCCGGCGTGAAAGAGGTCAGGGAGGTCATCGACAAGGTGCAGCACAGCCGCTTCTTCGACGACCGTTCGCCGATTCTCTTCATCGACGAAATACACCGTTTCAACAAGGCGCAGCAAGACTCGCTGCTCGGCGCGGTGGAAAACGGCACCGTCACCCTGATCGGCGCCACGACCGAAAACCCTTCGTTCGAAGTGATCACCCCGCTGCTCTCCCGCTGCCGGGTGTATGTGCTCAAGCCTTTGGAAGACAGTGATTTGGAGGCATTGCTGGAACGGGCGCTCAGCCGTGACCGGGAGCTTTCCCTCCGCGATGTCCGCGTCGAAGAGAAGGAAGCGCTGCTGCGTTTTGCCGGCGGCGATGCCCGCAAACTGCTCAACATCGTCGAGCTGATGTGTCAGGCGCAAGGGGAGGGGCAAGCCGTGGTCATCAACGACCGCAGCGTGACCGACCGCCTGCAGGAAAATCCGATGGCTTACGACAAGGACGGCGAGATGCACTACGACATCATCTCGGCCTTCATCAAGTCGATCCGCGGCAGCGACCCCGACGCGGCGGTCTATTGGCTGGCCCGGATGGTGGAGGGTGGGGAAGATCCCAAGTTCATCGCCCGGCGGCTGCTGATTTCGGCCTCCGAAGACATCGGTCTGGCCAACCCCAACGCCGTGCTGCTGGCCAACGCCTGCTTCGACGCCGTCAACAAGCTGGGCTGGCCCGAAAGCCGCATTGTCCTCTCTGAAACCGCCGTTTACCTGGCCGCCAGCCCGAAGAGCAATTCGGCCTATCTGGCCATCGACAAGGCCCTCGAGACGGTCCGCCGCACGGGCAACCTGCCGGTGCCGCTTCACCTGCGCAACGCGCCCACCCGCCTGATGAAAGACCTGAGCTACGGCCAGGGATACCTCTACCCGCATGATTTCGAAGGGCATTGGGTGGAGCAGCAGTATCTGCCCGACGCCCTGAAAGACACCCGCCTTTGGGAGCCTCAGGACAATCCGGCCGAAAACAAACTGAAACGCAGATGAACGTCGTCTGCGTTTTTTTTTCTTCAATGGAGGCAAACGCCGAAATTATGTGTACCTT
>R18__coassemble_1545_pt1 | contig 25324 bp, 16 predicted proteins | sample R18__metabat2_low_PE_032 | metagenome-assembled genome bin R18
GGGGTGGCGATTGTAGAAATCTCGATGCACGGAAAAGCCATTTGGTGCATTGAGAATGGGGCGGAGACAAATGCCACCTCGTCGGAAAGGCCTGTAGACGGGTCCCCGTCCGCGAAGAGAAATCTCGATGCACGGAAAAGCCATTTTGGTGCATTGAGATTTGCGGCGGGTCGGGGCGGCTTGAGGGGGCAAAGATATTATTTTTCGGCGTCCTGTTGAACGGTTGACTTGGGTTGCGTATTTTTGCGCCATGAAAAAGATTTTATCATTGATGTCGCGGCCGGTCTGCATGGGTTTGATCATGTTGTTGGCCGTCACGGGTTGTTCACCCGAAAATCCCGTCAAAAACGAACCCAGCCCCGTCGCCGGCCAATTGGCCGGTTTCATCTGTCCGCCTTATACCGTGAGCCAGAACGAAATCATCGACTCGGCCCTGGACCTCGTCAAAACCTTGATGCCCGTCAGCAAAGACGACGAATCCAAGCTGCAATTGCTGCTGGCCTCTCTGCTCAACCGCGACGTGACGGTGTCCAAGGTCGAATACTACACCACCGGAGTCGACGGCTCCATCGTCAAGGCATCCGGCGTCATCCTCTGGCCGACCGCCGTCACCGAAAGCGGGCGCTACGACCGCATCGTCAGCGTGACGCACAGCACGGTCGACATCGACAATGCGCCCACCACGGAAAAACTGCCCATAGAGGCCATCTGCCCGGTGTTCCACAAAACAAAGAATCAGATTGTGCTGATGGCCGATTACCTCGGTTATGGTTCCAGCCGTACAGCCGATTTGCAACATCCCTATCTGCATACCGAACTGACCGGAAAGACTTGCGCCGACCTCCTGGAAGCCGCGCAGTCCTACATTTCCGACTCGCTCCATTTTGCTCCCTCCGACCCGCGCGACCCGATTCAACTTTGCGGTTATTCCCAAGGCGGACACGGGACCATCGCTACCCTTTTCGAACTTCAGAAACGGGGCATAGCCGACCGCGTGACCCGGGTCGATGCCGGTGCCGGCCCGCAAGACCTGATGGCCATGGAACAGGCATTGGTCGGGATGGAAGGCGAGTCCTACAACACTATGGGTTATCTGGCCTACTTTTTCCGTGGCATAATTTACGGCAACAGCCTCAATGTGAATCCCGGGAACATCTATGCGCCGGAAGTATTCCAGGAAAACGCCGATGGCATCGTCCCCTACGATTTGTTTTCCACCGCCATGCTGAGCACCTGGCACCAAGCCTTGGGCACCGATGTCACCAAGGTGCTGCACGCCGACTTTTTCGATGAGCATCCGGCCGTCACGGCCAACGACGACGTCAAGACCATTCTCGCGACCATTGACGAGATTTCCAACGTGAATTACGGGACGCCCGACCGTCCGTCGATCATCACCTTCTACCACAGTCCCCTCGATGACCAAGTGCCCTACATCTGTTCCGTCCATGCCCACGAAAAATGGCCCGGCAGCACGTTTGTCGACCTGAGTTTAGGCGCCGGTGACCACGCTACTTGTTTATTGGAATACAGCTTCCGCCTTCTGGACGACAACAAAGCCGACGTCTGGGCGAATTTTTCATCTCTTCTGCAAACATTGGCCGGAGGAGCCGCTTCGCCATCCGGAGAGAATTGACGAGGCGACTCAGCTTTTGAAGCCTGTCGCGGCGGGTCACTTGAAGAGCATCGGGGCCATTTCGCGGAGGCAGCGGCGCCAGGTCAGGAATTCGTGGGCGGTGCCGTCGGAAACGTAAGCCCGGGCGTTGAAGCCGGCCTGCGAGAGGGCGTCGACGGCCTCACGGACGCGGTCGGGATTTTCCTTGCTGCCGCAGCCGATGAAAATGCCTTCGGGGCGCTCGATGCCGGAAAGCTCCTCCGGCGAGTAGACGCCGCCGCTCATCAAGCCCCAGTAACCGAACACATCCGGACGGCGGAGCGTGATGGTGTGGGTCTCCATACCGCCCATCGACAGACCGGCCATGGCGCGGTGACGGCGGTCAGCCAGGGTCTTGTAGTGGCTGTCGATGTAAGGCACCAATTCGTCGACCAGCACCGTCTCGAAGTCTTTGGCGAAGGTGTCGGGCGAAAGCAAATGAAGCGTGCCGTACTTGACGTCATTGGTCATGCCGTAAGTCATCACCACGATGAAGGGCTCGATGAGGCCGTCGTGGATGAGATTGTCCATGATGAGCCCGGCACGGCCCTGCACCGACCACGAAGTTTCGTTTTCGCCCCAACCGTGCTGCAGGTAGAGCACGGGATATTTCCGCTTCTTGGAAGCGTCATAGCCGGCGGGGGTGTAAACGATGGCCTTGCGCAGTTGTGAGGTGCTTTCCGACCAGAAGAGCACCTCTTCGAGCCGGCCGTGGGCAATGTTGCGGGCGGCATAAAAGTCTTGGTCGCGGGCGGGCATCTCGATGCCGCTCTCCCAACGGCACCCGCCGTAGTAGAAGCCGCTGCCGGGGTCGTTGAACGTGCCGCCGTCGATGGTCAGCCGGTAGTAATGGAAACCTTCGTCCATCGGACCGGCCGTGGTGCCCCACCAATAGCCGTCATCGCCACGGCGCAGCACGGTGCCGCCCTGTCCGCCTACGCCCAGGCTGACGATGACCGATTTGGCCTGAGGCGCGTCGATGCGGAAACGGGCATAGCCTTCGGAATTGACCATCGGGTAGTCCTGACCGGGTTGGTTGAAGCAAGAGGGCGCGAAGTCTTCTTTGGGCTGGCGGGCGTCCTGAGCGGGATCGAAGTTCTTGACCAGGGTATAGGCGCGCTTGTGGTGATATTGCGCATCGAACAGCAGCGGATAATTGTTGGCGCCCAGCCACGAGTCGGCGTCGCCCAGGTTCCAGAAAGTGACGCAGTCAATCACGTCTTTGTGTTTGCGCAACACCTTGAACAGGCGCATGTATTGGTCTTCCTGAAGGACTTTCGCCCAAGGGGCTATGCCGTCGCCGCCCTGCTGGAATTTCAGGGCACCGCCCATGTCTTCGTTCACGCGGATGTCGACCTCGGTGAACTGGATGTGGTCGACCAGGCTGGCGTATTTGGCGATGGCGGCGTCGACGTTTTCAGCGCTCGGGCCGTAGATGTTGTAGTGACCCTGCATGCCGATGCCGTCGATGGGCACGCCGGCTTCTTTCATCTTCTTGACCATCTGATAGATACGCTCGCACTTGCCTGGGTCGGCCGCGTTGTAGTCGTTGTAGAAGAGCTGCGCGTTCGGGTCGGCCTCGCGGGCATATTCGAAGGCCTTGGCGATGAACTCGTCGCCGGCGATCTGAAACATCGGGGAGTTGCGGTAGGGCGAAGCCTCCGGAGTGTCCTGGCGGTCGGCCATGGCCTCGTTGACAACGTCCCAGCAATAGACGATGTCTTTGTAGCGGCTTACGATGGCGGTGATGTGGCTCTTCATATTGGCATAAAACTTCTCCTTCGGGAGCAGATGGCCCTTTTTGTCGCGGTAGACCCATTCCTCCATCTGGTTGTGCCAGACCAGGCAGTGGCCCCTGAGCTTGATGCCGTTGGCGCGGCAGAAACCGGCCACCTTGTCGGCGTCTTCCCAGGTATAGACCCCCTTTTCGGGCTCGGTCGAGGCGGGCTTCATGGCGTTTTCGGCCGTGATGCTGTTGAACTCACGCTTGATGAGGGTTATCTGATCGGGGTCGGTGACGTTGTTGATGTTGACCGCGACACCGATGTTGAAATAATCCTGATAGGCGTCTTTCAGGCCGTCCTTCGGGGCCTCATAAGGATGTTGCGGACGGGGCTGTGCCGTGGTGACGGCCGCGCAGAGAACGAATGTGGCCGCACAGGCGGCTTTCAGAAGAAGGTGTTTCATATTTGTGAGGAAAATCATTTACCAAAGACCGGCCAGTTCGGCCGAAAGGGTGTTGAGCTGAAGAATGTCGTCCCAGACGCTTTGAGCCAGTTCGTCGCGGGAAGTGTCGGAGCGTTTGTCCAATTGGGCGGCCAGTCGTTGGTGGGCCCGCTTGAACGAGCGCAGGGCCGTGATGCACTTGGTCCGCATCGTGGACGTGTTGTCCAGACAGGTGTAGAGGCGCAGGTAACTGCGGTCGGCGGTCAGCGACAGCGTCATGGGGTCGGGCATGCGGGCGGCGGCGTCGAGGAAGGCCCGGTAGTCGTCGTTCAGACCGCTCTGTTCGTTGGCGATGAGGGCCTTCACGGCGGGCGACTGCAATTGGGCGATGAGCGAATCGACGCAGGCAGAGACCAGCGTGTCGGACAGTTGCACGTATTCCTTGACGGCCCGGGCCTGACGCGTCTTCATATAACCCTCCGTCAGGAGCGCCGTGTATTTGCCCGTCAGTTTGCCCCAACCTACGGTCAGCTCGTCGTCGAGCCAGGCGCTTTTGTTGATCATCAGCACGATGGAATCGCTCCGTCGGCCGATGCCCCTCAGCTCGGTGCCGTATTGCTTCCAGCGGGTCTCGTTGGCCAGGCGCTGCAGGGCGCGGCAATAACTGTTGAGCGCCTGGATGTAGGAAGCCGCCTTGGCCGCTTGTTTTTCGTCCTTCAAAACCGATTTCGACAAGGAAACCGTTTCCTTGAAATGGGCCTCGGGCGAGGTGAGGGTAGCGGCGTAGAGCAGGGAACGGTCACGCCTGACATCGGAGAGGTTGGTGAAAATGCGCGCCGGGCTCTTGGTCAGGGTGTCGGACGAAATGGCCAGCGATTCGACCAACTTCACCTGGGAGGCGGTGAGCACCCCGCAGGAAGTGGCCGTCAGGCAGAGGAGAAGCAACAGGCAGACGGTCCATTTGGAAATGGCCTTGAGGGCGGCCACGGCATAGCCCAGGACATCTTCGATGCGGTCGAGGGCTTTGGGCGTCTTGTTCATGCGGGTCACCCGCGCGCGGATGGCTTTCGACTGCTGCTGCAGGTCGGTCACCGCGTCGGTCAGCCCGTCGACGACCTCTTTCTGGAGGGCGGCCACGGCCACCCGTTCGGCTTCGCGCAGCGTGATGGCGGAATCTTCCAACAGCGCCCGCTCCGCTTTGGTCAGGTCTTCGTCACGACGCTTGACGTCGATTTCGCGGATGGCGGTCCGGATGTCGGTCAACTGCTCCGGAGTAACGGATACTTTTCCCATGATCGGTTCGTGAACTATTTGTGGTTGGCGGGGGTGTCTTCGAAGAGCGGCGAGTCGGTGGTGATTTCGTAGGGGTAGAACATCACGGCGCCGTCGTTGAGCACGGGGTGGGTTTCGTGCAGCAAACGGATGACTTCGGCGCCGGCCAGAAGCGTGGTGCCGTAGCCGTGGGCGGCCGAATCGAGGGCGGGCCGGTAATAATAGAAGGCCGGGTCGAAGGCCATGCCGGTGCCCACGCAGGTGCCTTCTACGTGGCCTTCGTCGGTGATTTTTGTGCTGACGGCGTTCCAGGCCAGCAAGGTGGCGGGGCCGAAGGTCTGCGCGTCGAGCCAGCCTTCATTGACGGCTTTGGCCAGGGCGTAGCAGTAAATGGCGGTGGCCGAGGTCTCCAGATAGGAGTCGCTGCGGTCGAGCAGCTGGTGCCAGAAGCCTTCACCCGACTGGCAGGCGAGCAGGGCCTCGGCGTGGGCCCGCAGCGTAGAGAGCACGGCCGGACGGTAGAAATGGTCGCCCGGGAGAACGTCGAGCAGTTCGACGGTGGTCAGGATGGCCCAGCCGTTGGCGCGCCCCCAGTAAACGGAGGGGTGATACGGCATCGACTCCACCCAACCGTGGCGGAACAGCCCCGTTTCGGCGACGAACATTTTTTCGGTGAACAGACGGTATTGGCGGCAGGCTTCGTCGAAATATTTTTGCTCGCCGGTGAAGGCGCCCATCCGGGCGATGGCCGGGATGCTCATGAACATGTCGTCGAGCCAGACGGAATTGCGGTAGGGCCGGATGCGGGCCAAGTGGCCGTCAGGCAAGCGGTATTGTTTGTCCATGATCCACTCCATATAATTGAGGATGCAGGCGTCGAGCGTGCCGGGGGCCATCTCAGACGAGGCCTGGATCATGGCGGCACACATGGCGCCGCAGTCGTCCAAAGCCTTGGGGTTCATCACCTGGCGCATCTGTCCGTCGCGCCTGAGGATGCCTTGGCCCACAAAGGGTTGGAAAGCGGAGGCCGTGGCCGCGAGAAAGCCGAGGCGGTCGAGGGTGTAGTCGGTGAAGCGCCGGTTGCCGGTCACGGCGCCGGCCTTGAGCATGGCGGCATAGGTGACGCCCCATTCGTAGCAACTCAGCCGGAATTTTCCCTGCTGCAGACGCGACAGCGAGTCGATTTGCCCGATGTCAGACAAAGGCTTGCCGGTCCGGCCGTCGAGGACGGCCATCGGGGTGTTGGCCTCCAGGTAAGCGAGTATCTTTTCCAGCGAGGCCGTGACGGAGGCTTCGGCGGGAATGCCGTAAGGAGTCCGGTAATCGGGTTGGACCAAGTGGTCGTAGACGGGCTTGGCGGCGGCTTTCTTCGGTGCGGACAGGGCGACGGCGGACATCTGCCCCATCAGGAAAAGCGGCAGGAAAAATCGGAAAATGCGCATGATGTTGTGTTTTGAACGGGTCATGTGGCAAAGATAATGGAATAAATCATTATTTTTGTGCATTGTTGCACGGCAATGCCATCAAATATATCGGATATGAAAAAAACAAGTTGGATGCTGCTGATGCTGGCCATCGGTCTGACGTTTCAGACGGCCCGCGCACAACGTCGTATGGAAAGGCTCGACCGGAGCGTTACGGCTCAAAAAACGGCCGACGGAAATTTCGTTCAATGGCGCATCACCGCCGACGAGTGGTATGACGTGGCCTACAACCTTTACCGCGACGGGGCGAAACTCAATGACGAGCCCATCACCGGCGCCTCCAATTGGACCGATGCCGCCGGTGGGGATGCGGCCGTCTATACGGTGACCTCTCTCAGACGTGACGGGGAGGGCCGATGGGTCGAATCGGAACCGTCGGCCGGTGCCGCGGTCAGGAAGACCCCTTATATTGCCTTGAAGGTCAAACCCCGCGAGGGAGACTACTACCTCAATGACGCCACGGCGGCCGACCTCGACGGCGACGGCGCCTATGAAATCATCGTGAAACGCTGTTACGGCGGCGCTGACAAATACCAGCCTTCGTGCACGCAGTTCTCCTATTTCGAAGCCTACAAACTCGACGGCACTTTTCTTTGGGAAATCTGCCTCGGCCCGAACATCCTGCCCGACGTGGAAATGAATATCGCGGCCTTCGATTTCGATGAGGACGGACGGGCGGAAGTCTTCCTCAGGACGTCGGAAGGAACGGTCTTCGGCGACGGCACCGAAATCGGCGACGTGGGCAACGAGGCGGGCGCATTCACCCCCGACGGCGTGACCAATTACCGCTACGGCACCAGCCAGGAGGCCAATATGTCGTATATCATTTACGGTCCGGAAATGCTCTCGCTCGTGGACGGAGCCACCGGATGCGAGCTTGACCGGGTGCCCTTCATTCCCCGCGGCAAAGCCTCCGACTGGGGCGACGGTTACGGCCACCGCTGCAGCAAATATTTCTTCGGCGCGCCTTATCTCGACGGTGTCCATCCCTCCCTGTTCATCGGCCGGGGCATCTATACCCAGACCAAGATGCGCACCTACGACATCGTCGACAAGAAAATGGTGCTCCGCTGGTCGTGGGAGTCGGGCACGAGCGGTGCCTATTACGGCCAGGGCAACCACAATTACACCATCGCCGACGTCGACTGGGACGGCCGCGACGAAATCACCTGGGGCTCGATGGCCGTCGACGAGAACGGTCAGAAACTTTACAGCACGGGCATGGGCCACGGCGACGCGATGCACGTGGGCGATTTCGATCCCTACCGGAAAGGGCAGGAGGTGTTTTCCTGTCTGGAGAGCACGCCGCAGTGCGGCATTCTCTTCCGTGACGCTACGACGGGGCAGATTCTGTTGCACAAAACCACCTCGAGCGACTGCGGACGCTGCTGTGCCGGCAACATTTCCGACCGTTATCGCGGTGCGGAGCTCTGGGGCGGCGGTTACGGCTATGCCGCCAGTGACCTGGATACCCCGCTCAACCATTTCGGCGTGGCGGAAAATTACACGATTTACTGGGACGGCGACCTGTTGAAGGAAATACTTGACCATCAGGATTTCACGGCAGCCAACGGCTATGGTTACGGCGCCATCACCAAACTCCAGCCCAACGGTCTGATTGAAACGCTGCTCAAGTCGAAGGGCCGCTCGTGCAATTACACGAAGGGCACGCCCTGCCTGCAAGCCGACATCCTGGGCGACTGGCGCGAAGAGGCCATCTGGCACTCCGACGACGAACAGTATCTCTACATTTACACGACCCCTTATCCGACCGACTATCGCTTTTACACGCTGATGCACGACCACCAGTACCGTCAGGCCATCTGCTGGCAGATGTGCGGTTACAACCAGCCGCCTCACCCCTCGTTCTTCCTGGGCAGCGCGGAGGGCATCGTCTTGCCGCCGCCCCCTTCGGCCGTGAACGGCAAGGGCGTATGGATGAACGGGCAGGAAGTCTGGCAGGCGGGCACGCCGTTGCAGACGTGGAGCGGCGACACGCTGGCCTATGCCGACGGCGCTGACGTGCTGCTTGACGTTTCCGCTTCCGCCGACCGCAAATCGGCCGTTTCGCTGCGTCTGGGCAGCGACGTGGCCCCCCGCACGCTCACGGTCAACAGCCCGGCCGACTACACCCTCGACGGCGACGGCCATGCCCTGACGGGTGCTGGCCGGCTCGACAAGCTGGGCGAGGGCACGCTGCTGCTGAAGGGCCAGCACGAGTACACCGGCCCGACCGAGGTCTGGGGCGGCACCCTGCAACTCGACGGCCGGCTCTCAGGCGACGTCTGGCTGAACCGTTTCACCGCCCTTTCGGGCCGGGTGACGTTGGGCGGCGGCTTGAAAATACTCTACGACGCCGATTTCCGCGTGGCCGACACGGCACGGGTAGAAGGAACCGTCGCGATGGATGCCGGTGCGAAACTCTCGTTCACGCTGTCGGCCTGCCCGTCCGATGCGGAAGTCACCGCGCTGACGGCGGCCGGCGGGAAAGACAATGCTTACCTGCTGGCCGGCGGCTTTTCGTATGAACCGGGCGCCGTCATCAATATCAATATGATGGAAGACGGGCTGGGCGCCGGGCGCTATGTGCTGATGGCGTCGGCCGATTCGCTGCCCGACGTGTCCGGCCTGAAACTCACCGGACTGAAGGGCTATGCCGGCAGCCTGTCGGCCGAAGGAAATCTCTTGATGCTGACGGTCAAGGGCGTGCGCAAGCCCTCCGAGGTCTATTGGACAGGCAGTGAGGACAACGTCTGGAACCTGTCGCAAAGCGAAAACTGGCAGAGCGCTGCGGGTGAAAAGGAGGTCTTCGTGACGGGTGACACGGTCGTCTTCGATGACCGGGGCCTTGTCGGCGCCGTCACCTTGTCGGACGAACTTTCTCCGGCGATGTGGAAGGTGTCGGCCGATTCAATCGATTATACCCTCGACGGCGACGGCAGTCTGACGGGCGGAATGGTCCTGTCAAAGAGCGGCCAAGCGACGCTGACCGTCAACAACCGCAACGCTTTTACGGGCAAGACGAGCGTTTCGGGCGGCACGCTGGTGCTCAAATATCTCCCGACGGTCACCGGCAACGGCGGCATCGGCACCTCCCTGACGTCGCCTTCGTTTTTGGAGGTGAGCAACGGGGCGGAACTGCGGGTGACGACGGCCGGTGAGACCACTTCGCGCGGTCTGACGGCGGGTAACGGCGGTATGGTGCTCAACACGCCCGTCGACCTGACGTGGAAGGGCACCCTGACGGGTTCGACCCTGACGAAGAAGGGCAGCGCCATGCTGCGCCTGTCGGGGGTCAATACGGGGCTGAAGAAAATCGTTCTCGAAGCCGGTACGCTCCATCTCGACGAGACCGACAGCCAGTTCACTTCGTCGGGACAGGCCATCCAGCTCAACGGCGGCACCCTGAAATTCAACAACAACGTCAATTCCTATTCGACGGCCGACGTGAACCTGTCGCTGCCGGAGGGCAAAACGGCCACGGTCTGGCTCGACGGCCGCTGCACCTACAACGGCTCCCTGACCGGCGCCGGCACCCTGAACCTGGTCACCGATTTCGTCCGGGCCGACCTGAAGGGCAACTGGTCGGCGTTCAGCGGTAAAATCACGGTGACGGCCAACAGCGCCAATTCCTCATACGGCGATGACATGCGCATCGCCAACACTTACGGCCTGCCCAAGGCCTGGCTCGACGTGCAGAACGGCGTGACGGTTTATCCCACCACCAGCGGCACAAAATTCGTCACGGGTCATCTGACGGGTACTTCCGGGGCCATCGTGCAGAATTTCAACCTGGAAACCGGTTCGCTCAACCGCAGCGGCACCTTTGCCGGGGTCATCAGCGGAACGGGCAACGTCACCAAGGTGGGCAGCGGGGTCTGGACCCTGTCGGGCGCCAACACTTATACGGGCAGCACCCTGGTTCAGAACGGCACGATTCTGCTGAAGGGCAGCCTGGCTTCGAAAACGGTGACGGTCCGTCAGAACGGCATCCTGTCGCTGGGCGGCAAAGTCTCGGGCAACCTGGTGCTGAACGCGGGACGTCTGGTCGGCGCGGGCGGCACCGTGACGGGCAACCTGACGAGTACGGGCGGCGTCATTTCGCCGGGCGATTCCACGGCCATTGCCCGTCTGACCATCAGCGGCACCCTGACGATGGATTCCACTTCGGTGCTCGAGCTGCAGGTGACGGGCGGTTCGTTCGGCGCCTGCGACCAGCTGAAGCTGTCAAAGCCGATGACGTGCGGCGGTACGCTGAGGGTGGGCCAACTCAAGGAAGATGCCATAGAGGCCTACGTGACCTACAAACTCATTGACGGACAGCTTCAGGGACAGTTCAAAGAAGTCATTCTTCCGGAATTGCCCGACGGCCTGCAGTGGAACACCACGCTTCTTTCGGGCGCCGGCACGCTGTTTGCCGTGAAGGCGGCCGGCTTGTCCGAGACCGACACCGAGGCCGGCATCGTGGCCCTGCGTGACGACGGCGTCTGCCTGGTCGGGGTCGGCACGGGTGCGGCTGAGCTGGATTTCACCGTGGTCAATCTGCAAGGGCAGACGGTGGCCCGCGGAACGGCCGACGCTTCTTCGGGCGTGATTGAAGTTGATGTGGCGGCTTTGTCGCGCGGCATTTACCTCATCCGTCTGAACGGTGCCGGGAAGAACTGGCCGGTGTTGAAACTGATGAAAAACAACTGAATATGATGGACGGTAAAAAATGTTTCGTTTTGCTCTTGGCGGGCAGTCTTTCGCTGGCGGCCTTCGCCAAAGAACGGCCCGCTTTGCTCAAGCCGGACGACTACAGGCACTATGTGGAATATTTCAACCGGATGGAAGACGAGAACATTGTCCAAGCCATACCCAATGCTGAGGCCTGGGCCTGGATGGAGGCCAACATTCCCCTCTTCACCTGTCCGCAGGACAATTTCGAGGAAATGTGGTATTTCCGCTGGTGGTCGCTGCGCAAGGGCATCCGGCTGACCCCGCAAGGCTACGTCATCAACGAATTTCTGGTGCCGCGCTCTTATGCCGACCGATACAATATGATCGCCTGCGCCATCGGTCACCACATCAACGAGGCCCGCTGGCTGCGTGACGGGCAATACATCGACCAATACCTGAGCGTCTGGTACCGGGGCGACGACGGGCAGCCGCTGGGGCGGATTCACCGCTTCAGTTCGTGGACCCCTTATGCCCTTTACCAGCGCTATCTGGTCAACCGCGATGAGGCCTGGATACTCGACCTCTTGCCCGACCTCGACCGTGATTACCGCTATTGGGAAGACGCCCAGCGCTGGGACAACGGCCTTTATTGGCAGGGCGACGTGCAGGACGGCATGGAAGAGTCCATCAGCGGCGGCCGCAAAATCAGAAACGCCCGGCCGACCATCAACAGCTATATGTACGGCAATGCCGTGGCTTTGTCGAAACTCTTTGAGCTGCAGGCCTCTGTAGCCGTCGGTGAGGCGACTCGGACCGAAGCGTTGGAGCAGGCGGAAAGCTACCGTGAGCGGGCGCTGCGGCTCCGTGAACTGATTCAGGGCGAACTTTGGAACCCGATGCAGCGGTTTTACGAGACCCGCCGCGTGAAAGACGGGCAACTCGCCGATGTGCGCGAAGCCATCGGTTATATGCCCTGGTACGTCAACCTGCCCGACGGCCGGACAGTGGACCCGACGCAGGCGACGCCCGATTCGACCGACTACGAAGTGGCCTGGAAGCAAGTCATGGATGAAAAAGGCTTTCTGGCCCCTTACGGACTGACCACGGCCGAACGGCGTCATCCGGCCTTCCGTACCCACGGCACGGGGCAGTGCGAATGGGACGGAGCCGTCTGGCCTTTCGCCACTTCGCAGACCCTCACGGCCATGGCCAACCTGCTGAACAATTACCGTCAGGACTATGTCACGGCGAACGATTATTTCCGGCTGATGGAATTGTATGTGGAATCGCAATACAAGCGCGGACGGCCCTACATCGGCGAATACCTCGACGAGACGACGGGCTATTGGCTGAAGGGTGACCAGGAGCGTAGCCGTTATTATAACCACTCCACCTTCGCCGACCTGGTGGTGACCGGTCTGATGGGCCTGCGCCCGAGGGAAGACGACCTCATCGAGGTCAATCCCCTCGTTCCGGAAGAAACCTGGGACTGGTATTGTCTGGACGGCGTGAAATACAACGGAAAAATCCTGACCATCCTTTGGGACAAGGACGGTTCGCATTTCCGCAAAGGGGCGGGTTTCCAGGTCTGGGTGAACGGCCGCAAGGCGCTCGTGCAAGCGCACCCCGGTCACTTTGTTTTCTGAGCTTTTTTCTGAGTCTTCAGCTGAGCAGGCGTGGCCTGTCCTTGTCGGCGGAACCAGTCGCAGACGCCCGTCAGGGCGCATTCCTCGCATTTCGGACGGCGGGCCTGACAGGTGTAGCGGCCGTGGAGGATGAGCCAATGATGGGCTTTGCCCAGCATTTCTTTCGGGAAATGGCTGAGCAGCACCCGTTCGGTTTCCTCGGGCGTTTTGGAATCACGGGTCAGGCCGATGCGGTTGGCCACGCGGAAGACGTGGGTGTCGACCGGCATGGCGGGCTCATCGAAGGCACAGATGAGCATCACGTTGGCCGTTTTGCGGCCCACGCCGGGCAGCGTGAGCAATTCCTCCATCGTGCGGGGCACTTGGCCGCCGTAGCGGTCGACCAGGGCATTGGCCATGGCCAGCAGGTGCTCGCTTTTGGCGTTCGGATAGGAAACGCTTTTGATCAGGGCGTAGATTTCTTCCCGGGTGGCGGCGGCCATGGAGGGGGCGTCGGGAAAGGCATCGAACAGGGCGGGGGTGATGAGGTTGACCCGCTTGTCGGTGCATTGGGCGGAGAGTATGACGGCCGTCAGCAATTGGAAGTCGCTGGCGAAATGCAGTTCGGTCGAGGCGTCTGGCATGGCCTGTGAAAACCAATCGACGACGGCTTGATATTTTTTATTCATGATGATCGGTGGCGGCCGGGCCGCTGAGGGTGATTTCCAGAATATGGCGCGTGGAAGCGCTGACGGCGCAGGGCGCAGCCGCGCGCAGGCCGGGCAGCCAGACGATGCGACCGGCGGCATCGACCACCACGACGGCCTTTTCCTTTTCGTTGCGGGCCCATTTGGCGTCGGTGAGCAGGTCGACGACTTTCTTGCTTCCTTTCATTCCGTAAGGGACGAAACGCTCGCCGGGCAGCGGGCGGCGGACCGACAGCGGAAGGGTCACGCCTTCGAGGTCGAGGGTGGCCCGCCAGGGATCGGTCGACACCAGCGTCAGCGCATCTTGGTCTTTCACGGGGATTTCACGCCATTGCAAGGCGGGCAGTTCTTCCTTTTCAGTCAGCGGCAAGAGGCGGAGCACGCCGCGGTCGAGCAGCAATTCACGCTCGGGAGCGGTGAAGCGTCGGCCCGTTTGCGCATGGCGGAACAACCAGACGTCGGAGACGGTCTTGCCGTTGAAACCGTAAGGGGAGAGCCAGGCGTGCAACACGCCTTGCGGCGCCTCGCAGGCCTCCAGCCCGGCTACGGAAACCGAGTCGCCGGCCAGGATGCGGCCGAGTTCGCGGCTGACCGTGGCCTGATAAACTTCGTCGGCCTCGGAGAGGAGGTCGAGGCTGCGGCTGATGCTTTGGTCGGCGGCCGGGACGATGCGCTCAAGCAAGGGCAGGAGTTGCAGGCGGATGCGGTTGCGGCGGACGTCGGGCACGAGGTTGGAAGAGTCGGTGACGTAAGGCAGACCGAAACTTTCGGCATAGGAGAGGATTTCGCTGCGCGACAGGCAAAGGAGCGGGCGGGCGATCCGGCCGTTTTCGGGGCGTATGCCCGACAGACCGTGCAGGCCGCTGCCCCGGAGCAGGTTCAGGAAAAACGTTTCGATGTTGTCGTCGCGGTGATGTCCGACGGCTATCCAGTCGAGGCCTTCGTCGCGGCGGATGGTTTCGAAACACTCGTAACGCAGTTCGCGGGCGGCCATTTCCACCGACAGGCAGTGAGCGGCGGCATATGGGGCGGCGGGCAGGTGCTCCGTGCGGCAGGGAATCCCTTCGCGCTCACAGAAACGCGTGGCGGAGGCTTCGTCGCGGTCGGCTTCCGCTCCGCGCAGGTGAAAGTTGACGTGGACGGCGCGGCAGTCGTAGCCCAGGCGCCGGAGCAGATGGAGCAGCACGACCGAATCCGGACCGCCGCTCAGCCCGACCAGAACCTTGGCCATCCGCCCGTCGGCCGTTTGAAACAGCCCCCGCCGGGCAATGTAGCGTGAAACTTTCCGTATCAGGTCCATGGAAACGTCAGAGAGTTTTGTTTGCAAGTGCGAAGATAAGGAATTATTTGCTACTTTTGCACCCGTTAAAAGAACTGCGACTATGTTAGACAAGATTCAGAAGATGCTGGAAGAGGTAAAGGCCTGGCAGCCTGCCGACAGCGAAGAACTCGAACAACTGCGTATCAAATACCTCAGCAAAAAAGGCAACATCACCGAACTCTTCAACGATTTCAGAAACGTCTCTGCCGACCGCAAGAAAGAAGTCGGCATCCGGCTGAACGAATTGAAGACGATGGCCCAGGACCGTCTCAACGAGTTGAAGGCGCAGATGGAAACCGCCAAGGCCGGCACGGTCGACCACGACTACAGCCGCAGTGCTTATCCGCTGGAGCCCGGCACGCGCCATCCCCTTTCGATCGTGCGCAACGAGATTCTCCGCATCTTCGGCAATATCGGCTTCACGCTGGCTGAAGGCCCCGAAATCGAGGACGACTGGCACGTGTTCTCCTCGCTGAATTTCCCGCCGGAACACCCCGCCCGCGACATGCAGGACACCTTCTTCATCGAGTCGCATCCCGACATCATCCTGCGCACCCACACCTCTTCGGTGCAGAGCCGGACGATGGAAAAGACGCAGCCCCCGATCCGCATCGTCTGCCCGGGCCGCGTGTACCGCAACGAAGCCATTTCCTACCGTGCCCACTGCTTCTTCCATCAGGTGGAAGCCCTTTATGTCGACAAAAACGTTTCCTATAAGGACTTGCTCCAAGTGCTGGAATATTTCTCCAAGGAGATGTTCGGCAGCCAGACGAAAATACGTCTGCGCCCGTCGTATTTTCCCTTCACCGAGCCTTCGGCCGAACTCGACATTTCGTGCAACATCTGCGGCGGCAAAGGCTGCCCCTTCTGCAAGAACACCGGTTGGGTGGAGATTCTCGGTTGCGGCATGGTCGACCCCAACGTGCTCGACAACTGCGGCATCGACAGCAAGACTTACACCGGCTTCGCCCTGGGTATGGGCATCGAGCGCATCACCAACCTGAAATATCAGGTCAAGGACCTTCGGATGTTCTCTGAAAACGACGTCCGCTTCCTGCGCGAATTCCAGTCGGCTTATTGATTCCTTTTTTTTCGTACGGCGGTCATGATGGGCCTCCGGACGGAACATTTACATATTCAAATGGAGAAAATCTTATTGTTGGGTGACGAGGCGATAGCCCAAGGCGCTTTGGACGCCGGGTTGTCGGGGGTCTATGCCTATCCGGGTACCCCTTCGACCGAAATCACCGAATTCATTCAGAATCAGCAGAAAAAAGAAAATACAAACATTCATTGCGCCTGGTCGGCCAACGAAAAGACCGCCATGGAGGCGGCCATGGGCATGGCCTTCGCCGGCAAACGCGCCCTCGTGTGCATGAAGCACGTCGGGGTGAACGTGGCCGCTGACCCGCTGATGAATGCCGCCATCTCCGGCGTGGTGGGCGGTCTGGTCTTCGTGGCCGCCGACGACCCGTCGATGCACAGCTCACAGAACGAGCAGGATTCCCGCTATTACGCCAACTTCGCCTTGCTGCCGCTGCTCGAACCCGCGGATCAGCAGGAGGCTTACGATATGGTGCGCCGCGGTTATGACCTCTCCGAGCAGGTGGGTTTCCCCGTGATGCTCCGCATAACGACCCGTCTGGCCCATTCGCGCGCCGGCGTGGCCCGTCAGGAGGTCCGTCCGCAGAATGAAATCCATTTCTCGGCCGATCCCAAGCAGTTCGTGTTGCTGCCGGCCAATGCGCGTCCCCGCTACCGGGTGTTGCTGCAGGCGCAGGAGCAGATGGAGCAGGCTTCCGAGACGATGGGCTTCAACCGTTATGAAGCCGCTGCAAAGGCGCCCGCCGCAGGAAAATATGAGAAAGGCGTGGTGGCTTGTGGCATCGCCTACAATTACCTGATGGAAAATTTCCCGGAAGGATGTCCGTTCCCCGTGGTGAAAATAGGGCAGTATCCGCTGCCCAAGCAGATGTTGCGCCGTTTGGCCGCCGAGTCAGAAACGCTCGTGGTTCTGGAAGAAGGTTATCCCTTCGTGGAGTCGCAGCTGAAGAGCCTGCTCGACGAAAGCGACCGCATACAGGGCCGTCTGAGCGGCTGGCTTCCCCGCGACGGCGAACTCAATCCCGACGTGGTGGCCCGTGCTTTCGGCCTGACCGTGACGGAAGCGTATGCCAAGCCTCAGGTGGTCATGCCCCGTCCGCCGTCACTTTGCCAGGGCTGCGGACACCGCGACATGTATGAGGCGCTGACCGAAGTGGTCCGCTCCATAGGAGACGACGCCAAGGTCTTCGGTGACATCGGTTGCTATACCCTGGGTTATCTGCCGCCTTTCCGCGCGCTGAATTCCACGCTTGACATGGGCGCTTCCATCACGATGGCCAAAGGCGCGGCGGATGCCGGCGTGAAGTATCCGGTAGCCGTCATCGGCGACTCCACCTTCACTCATTCGGGCATGACTTCGCTGCTTGATGCCGTCAACGCCCATGCGCCCATTACGGTGATTATTTCCGACAACGAAACCACCGGCATGACGGGCGGACAAGACAGCGCCGGTACGGGCAAAATCGAGTCGATCTGTCTGGGTCTCGGGGTCAATCCCGATCATCTCAAGGTTTTGGTCCCGCTGAAGAAGAACCACGAAGAGATGGTCCGCATCATCCGTGAAGAGATGGCCTATCCGGGCCTGTCGGTGATCATTCCCCGTCGCGAATGCATTCAGACGGCCGCCCGTCACAAGAAAGCTGCGGCCGCCGCTGAAAAACAACAGAAAAATTGATTCCATGAAGACAGATATCATCCTTTCAGGTGTAGGCGGACAAGGCATTCTCTCCATTGCCACCATCATCGCCGAAGCGGTGGTCCGCGAAGGACTTTATATGAAGCAGTCGGAGGTTCACGGCATGAGCCAGCGCGGCGGCGACGTGCAGTCGAACCTGCGCATTTCCGACCGCCCGATCCATTCCGACCTCATCCCCTCGGGTCAGGCCGACCTGATTCTCTCGCTCGAGCCGATGGAGGCCTTGCGCTATTTGCCCTTCCTCAGCCCCTCGGGCTGCGTGGTCACTTCCTCCGTGCCGTTCGTGAACATTCCCGCTTATCCTGAGCAGGAGGCTTTGAAGCAGGTTTATGACTCCCTGCCCAACAAGGTCATTCTCGACGTGGAGGAGATTGCCCGCCGCTGCGCTTCGCCCCGTTCGGCCAATATGGTGCTGCTGGGTGCGGCCACGCCGTTCCTGCCCCTGCCTTACGAGCGTATGGAAGAGGGCATCAAGGCTGTTTTCGGCCGCAAGGGCGACGACATCGTGGCCAAGAACCTCGAAGCTTTGGCCGCCGGCAAGGCTGTGGCCGAAGCCCGTTGACGTTGTTTTTTTCGAACATTCAAGTCAGTGCTGAGATGAGACGGATGGCTTTTTTTCTGTTGCTCCCGGCACTGGCTTTCGTTTTGTCGGCAGCGGCGCCTTATCGGACGGTGTCACATACATCTGACATCCGTTCGCTGCAGGTCTATCACGGCCTGGGTTGGGACAGAAGCCCGGTGTTGGAGATGGAAGACGGCGAGGTCAGCGCGCAGGTGCTCATCACCTTCGACGAAATGTCGCACGACTTTCACCGCTATGCCTACCGCATCGTCCACTGCAATGCCGACTGGACGCCTTCCGGCATGATGGAAATGGAATATCTGGAAGGCTTTCCGGAAAATGACGTGCCCGAAGGGGAGTGTTCCCGCGCCACCGCCAGAAATTATACCCATTACGAATTTTGCGTGCCCAACGACGATGTAAGGCTGAAACTTTCCGGCAATTACGCCGTGGAAGTGTTCGACCGTGACGATGCTTCGGCCACCGTATTGACCGCCTGCTTCTCGGTGGTCGACGCGCAAATGCAGATTGAAGCGGAGGCCGGTACGCTGACCGATCTGGGCGCCAACCTGATGCATCAGCAGATTGAATTTTCCGTCAAAACCGGCATGGGCCAGGTGACCCGCCCGGAGGAAGAATTGAAAACCCTTGTCCGGCAGAACCGCCGCACCGACAACGAGGTCGCGCTGACGGCGCCGCAGATGATTTCTTCTGACCGGATCTTCTACCGTCACCGTCGGGAATTGATTTTTGAAGCCGGCAACGAATACCGCCGTTTTGAATTCATCCATTCCAAAACCGGCGGAATGGGCGTGGGCTGCATCCGCTTCATCCGGCCTGATTACCACCTCTATCTCTATGAGTCAGAGCCCCGTACGGGCGGATATTCCTATGATGAGGACCAGAACGGTCGCTATCTGGTCTATACGTCCCAACTTTTCAACGACTCTCCCGTGGAGGCCGATTATTTCGTGGTGCATTTTACCCTGCCGATGGCACAGCGCCTCAATCCCGACCGGCTCTTCATTTTGGGCGACCTGAGCTGCAACCGCTTCGACGAGAGCAGCCGGATGGTGTGGAATGAGCAGAGCCGCTGCTACGAAGGCAGTTTGCTGCTCAAACAGGGCTCGTACAATTATATGTATGTGTGGGAAAAGAACGGCCATATGACCACGGCCCGCACCGACGGCAATTACTGGCAGACCGAAAACGAATACGAAATCTTCGTTTATTACCGGCCCTTCGGCGCGTCATACGACGCCCTCGTGGCCTACACCACCCTCACCTGCAAACCCTGAGGAGGTTTAAAGGACCTTGACACTGACTTGCCGGCCCAACCCTCTGAAGAGTTTGGCCAATGTGGAGAGTTGTATATATTTCTTGAAAAAAAGTGCCATCTCTGCGCAAGAGATAGAAAATGCCGCAGCGGCAGGCTCTGTTTCTCTGTTCGGCAAAATTATAGCGCTTCGTTAAAGAGGACAAGCGTTTTGAAGAAAATCCGCATTCCGATATTGCGTATTTAACATTTAACAAAACTAAACTACAAATTAAATTCGCGAATACTTATTGGAAATCAACAAGTTAAAACACTATTCAATAGGTCTGCGTTGGCTCGGTCGATGATGCTGTGATTGATGGAGTCGAGATAAATCCTCGTCACCGACTCGGAAGCATGTCCCATCGCGGCGCTGATGACCGACACCGACACGCAGTGGTTCAGGGCCGACGTGGCCCAGGTGTGCCGCGAAGTATAGGAGGTCAGCGGTGTTTTCAGACCGATCATCTCGCCGAGTTGCTTGAGCAGACGGTTGTAATAGCCTATGGCTGAACGGCATTGGGCATAGGCTTCGGCCGGATCGTCAGAGCGGATGATGGGAAAAAGATAGGGCGATGATTTTTTGCTGCTATAGCGGTCGATGATTTCCACCATGCAGGGTTCCACGCGGACCATCAGCCGTTGTTTGGTCTTGTGACGCGTGTAGGAAATCATTCCGTCGCAGATATCTCTGCGTGTCAGGTAGGCCATGTCGACAAACGGCATGCCACGCGTGTAGAAACTGAACAGGAAAAGGTCTCGGGCCAGTTCAAGGCGGGTATGACCTCTGAGTTCAAGCCGCTTCAGCCGCACGATGTAACGTTCGTCGATGCTGCGTTTGCGGGTCCGGTCGATGCCCGTGTAAACGTTTTCAAACGGATTGCATTGAGTGACAAGTCCTTCCTTGACGGCACGGTTGTAGACGGCTTTGAGAATCCTCATATAGAAGGAGATGGTGTTGCGCACCACGCCCCGCTTTTCGAGGTAAGCATTGAAAGCCAGCACGGTCGATTCGTCAAATTGTTTGAGTGTCAGACGTCTGGAGCCGAGAAAATCGCTGAAACGGGTGAGTGTGCGAAGGTAATTCTTGCTGGTGCCGAAACGTTGCTGACCGTCCAGCCGTTCAGCTTGAAGGCGCAGATACAGCTTGAAAGATGTGGCATCGGAAATCTTGTCGGTGCTGCGATGCGCGCCCGGCGTCGAGGTTGTTTTTGGTTTTTTCATCATACATTCTTTTAGAGTGTTTTGTGTAACAGTTGACAAAAAAGCCGACGGTGAAAACCGTCGGCCGAGAAGGGAAAGATAAAAGGCTTTTACCATCTCTTGCGCAGAGATGGGACCGCTTCAGGGGAGCGTGGAGTGCTCAATAATAAGAGGGAAAAAAGATGCAGATGTTACAAGAAAAACCGCTCTGACCATGAAAAAAAGTGAAAACAAAGACTCAAACGATGAAAAAAAAGAGGCCGTCGCTCGGGAGAGCGGCGGCCTTTGTTGTCCGTCAGGGCCCGGGGTGGGGCTGGGGTCAATCCTGCGAGAACTGATAAATCAGCGTCTGGTCATATTCTTCGCCGGCGCGGAGGATGCAGTCGGGGAAACCGGCCTGATTGGGGCTGTCCGGGAAGAATTCGGGTTCGAAGCAGCAGGCTTCACGGTAAGCCAGCGGCTGTCCGTCGCTGGCAGGACATTCGCTTTTCAGGTAGTTTCCGCTGTAGAACTGCAGGCCCGGGGCGTCGGTCCACACCGTCAGCCGGCAGCCCGTCTGCGGGGCATACATTTCAGCGGCCGGAACCAGGTCGCCGTATTCCGCTTTGTTGAGGACAAAGCAATGGTCGTAACCGTTGCCCGCTTTCAATTGCTCATCGTCGGCTTGGATGTCCTTTCCGATGGTCTTGGCCGCGCGGAAATCGAAGGGCGTACCGGCCACCAGGCGGATTTCGCCCGTGGGGATGGCGTCGGGATGAATGGGGATGTATTTGTCGGCGTTGATTTTCAGTTCCTGCGGCAGAATGTCGCCCCGGCCCGCCAGATTGAAGTAGGCGTGACTGGTCAGGTTGACGAGGGTGTCCTTGTCGCTCTTGGCGTAATAATGGATGCTCAACTCGTTGGTGGCCGACCAGCCGTAACGGACCTTCACCTCGAGATTGCCGGGATAACCTTCTTCGCCGTCGGCCGAGAAGCAGGAGAATTCCACGCCTTCTTCCTCGACGGCATATTTCCAGTTTTTGGTGTTGAAACCCTTGTCGCCGCCGTGAAGATGGTTTTCACCGTTGTTGCAGACCAGGGTGTATTCTTCGCCGTTCAAGGTGAAGTGACCCTTGGCGATGCGGTTGGCATAGCGGCCGCAGCTGGCGCCCAGGTAAGTGGTGAAACGGGCATCGTCGAGGTAACCGTCGAGGGAGGGGAAACCTTTGACCACCTGAACGGGCCGGCCTTCGCGGTCGGGCACGATGACGCCTGCCAAAGTGGCACCGTAGGAAGTGACCAGCGCCACGGCGCCGGCCTCGTTGGTCATCTTGAACAACACAACCTCTTCACCGTCGGGCATCTGTCCGAAAGGAAGTTTTTCGATTTTAAGACTCATAGCAATCATTTATAGGGTTTGACAAATCATTCCATCATCTTGATTTCCATATAATCCCCCTCGGTCCGACGCTTTTCGGTGATTTCCCGGCAGTCGAAGATGAACAGGGGCCAGCCGGTGGGCAGGTGCATCATCAACGCGCCGGAATTTTCCTGCCGATAGCTGGGCAGCAGGAAATCGGGCCGGGTCAGCCGGGCGGTCGTGTCGACCTGAAGGGCGGGCACCAGATAATTCCTGACGGCTGTCTGGAGGGCGACGGAGTCGAGCACGGTGGCGGTGACCAGCGTGGCCACGCCGTCTTCCAGGCGCTCGAGTTTTTTATAGACCGTAGCGGGCACGGCTTTGTGTGAGAGGGAAAGTTCCACTTCAGAGGGGACGCTGACGACTTCGCCCAGGGTGTAGCCCATGCCGTGGGCTTGGTGAAATTGCTGGACGCCGGAGAGGAGGGTCGTCTCCAGATGTTCGCGCAAGGCATATAGCCGTTCGCGGTCTTCTATCAGCGTCTCGCCGTGATAATTTTTGAAGAACGAGTCGACGCTGCGGTCGAAGGCGCGGTCGAGTTCGGCCGCATCGGATACTTCGTTGATGATGCCTTCGGGGGAGGTCGTATAATTCAGTTGGAAACGGCCGAGCGAATGGACCCACTGGCGGGAGAGATGATGATCGGTCTCCACGCGGAAAGCGTACATCTGCCACTTGAGGGCATAGCGTTTCGACAGCGAGTCGGTCACCTGCACGTCACAGCGGCAGGAAATCCGCTCCACGCTGACCGTGTCGCCGTTTTCAATGACATAATGGCGGGTCATCAGCCGGTAGGGCTGATACTCCTGCTTGATCCAATGGGCGTTGAAGATGGCCTCGGGCGCTGCGGCCTCTTGCGCGCTGACGGGGCCGCAAAGGCAGAGAAAGGCCGTCAGCAGGAGGGTTTTCAGAAGGATATCGGGTGTTTTCATGGTTCAGGACATCAGGGCTCGAGCGCGTCGAGCAGGCTGTCGCGCATCATCGGGATTTCAGATTCGTCCAGGCCGGCCTCCTGCAGCAACGGCAGGTCGCGGTCGAAGAGGCTGAGAAAACCGTCGCGGTCGGCCATCAAGGCGGCGCCTTGGGCATAACGTGTAACGGCTTCGCGCAGCTGACCGCGCAGCCACGCCAAATGTCCGGCATTGAGCCAGTCGTTGGCCGTCGGGTTCTGCCGGAGTATTTTCTGAGTGTATTCTTCCGCTTGGTCGAAGCGGCCGAGCAGGGTGGAACACCAAGCCAGCGGCCGGCGGGTCTTTTCCGCATCGGGGAAGAGGAACTCCGCTTTATAATAAGCGTTCAGGGCCTCCGACCAGCGTTTCTGAGCCATATACATATGCCCCACGTTCAGCTGGTACTGCAGGTTCCCCTTGTCAAGGGCGGCGAGCCGCTGCCAGATGGTGCAGGCTTCCCGGGGCTGGCCCAGGCCGTCGCAGCAGGTGGCCCAGTGGCGCAGCACCCAGCGGTTGTCGGCGCGGAGCACGTCGGCCTTGCGGTAATCTTCCAGGGCGGCCGGCAACTCGTTGAGCTGTTCGTGGCAATAGCCCCTGAGGCGGAGGGCGTTGAAATCGTTTTCGGTGAAGCCGGCGGCTTTGTCGAGCAGGCGGAGGGCCTCCCGGCAGTTGTCCTGGCGGCGTTCAAGGATGTAATGGGGATGACGGATATGGAGGGCGGCCATTTCCACCAGACACTCCGGCGTGTCGAAGGCGGCCGACAGCAAGGGGTGGCTGTCGAAACGCGGTGAAAGGGCGAAAACGTCGCCGAATTCCTGTCGCCGCGGACACAGTTTGAAAAAGCGGTAGAGGTCTTGGACGAACTCATTGATGACGAGAAAGGCCTGCCGGTGACGGTTGGCTTCTTTGAGTTCGCTGACGGCCTCGTCGAGGGCTTCGTCGGTGGTGCCCGGATGGATGAACATATCGGGGGCGTTGCCGCCGATGCGCGACAGGGAACGGCAGAGCGAATATTTGTCGGAATCGCACAGGCCCGTCATGGCGGCAATCAGTTTTTTCAGGCTCAGGCTCTTGCCCTCGCCCGACGAGGCCGGGGCATCGGTCAGGAGCGTATGGCGTTCGTCGTAGGGAAGGAACCAATTGCTGACGTCGCTGAAAAAAAGGTCACCCTTCTGCCATTCGAAGGTGGCCAGATAGACGTCTTCCCCTTCGGTCTGCATCTGCTGGAATTTCATCATGCGGTCGGTCAGGCGGGTGTCGGAAAGCAGTTCTTCCATATCGAGCTCGCTCTCTGACTTGTCGGGCTTGTCCATTTTTTCTTTGAGCAGATGGCCGAAGCGGTTCATTTCGGGCAGGATGGTCTGCTGCATGCGGTGCGTCAGGTCGTCGGCGTTGCGCTCGCGGATGACGGCGCCGCAGATGACGGGCAGTTGCGAGGCCATCCAGGCATCGTCGGTCAGCAGTTTCAGGCGGGCGGAGAGTTCCGCGTCGAGGCTGATGCGCAGCCGGTGGCGGTCGACGGCCAGGGCCAACGCCGTGAGGGCCCTCATGGAGGTGGTCATCGAGGCGTGGGCGGCGAGGTCCATCAGCATCATCAGTTTGCGCCGGTCGAAGCAGATTTGCAGCGAAAGCAGCAGGGCGGCCGTCAGAAGGGCCTGCGTGTCGTTGTCGCACAGCGCGAAGCCCTCTTCCCAGGCGTCTTCGTCTTTCCAGGCATCGGGCCGGAGCACTTCCTCAAACAATTTGATCTGCAGTTCTTCGCAGCGGCGGCGGCAGGCTTGTTCCGTGGCTTCGTCTTGGGCGGAACGGCCGTCATCACGGGCGTCGCGAAGGGCGCGGGCAGTGGGCAGAAAGTCGACTTCGGGGTGTCGGCGCAGCTGCGTGAAGAGCCATCCGCAGGCATGGCGGTGCATCCACTCCAAGGCGGCGCGGTCGGTCAGGCTGCAAAGTTTGCGGCGGATTTCATTGAGCACCTTTTCACGGTCGTTGTCGGCATAGCCGTCGAGGTGATATTGCAAGAGGTAGCGGTAGGTCACTTCCTGTTGACGCAATTCGTCGTAGAGCGGGCCGAAACCGATTTCCTGCAGCAACAGGGTCAGTCCGGACATGGCCTCTTTCAGCCGGCCGGCCTCAATGAGGCCTTCGACGGAGCGTGAGCGGGTTTGTATGCCGGAGAAATCCATAGTCGTCATTTTGCTTTAGCGGGT
>R18__coassemble_1566_pt1 | contig 24641 bp, 23 predicted proteins | sample R18__metabat2_low_PE_032 | metagenome-assembled genome bin R18
TTTTTTTATTTTTTTTTTGTTTTTTTTAAAATAAAAATTTTTTTTATTTCCCCCGGCCCTTCTCCTTGGTCGCCGCCCACGGCCTTATCTGATTGGGGGAAAGGATTCCCCCAAGCCCCTTTCGGTCGGCGGACAAGTCCGCCTCCGGATCACCTGGCTTTCGCCAGGCGAAATCCTTGTTTTATTGGGGGAATCCTTTCCCCCAATAAAACAAGGAAAGGACAAGGACAAGGTCTGACTGAGGTCAGGTCTTGTCCTTGTACAATACCTGGCAACGCTTTACCGCTTGTTCAAGCGGTAAAGCTGCCAGGTATTGTACACGTTGTGGCAGATACTGTAGAAGCCGCCTACAACCGACACCAGCGGATCCATGAAAGTGTATCCCACCCAAATGCCGAAAACCGTGTTTTTCTGACCGAGCGACTGTCCGGCCGTGATGCGGCAGACGCCGTCAGCCTGGTCGACTGAATCGCTTTTCCGGTCATAACGATGACCGATGCGCTTGCCCAGACCGAACTGCAAAAGACAAGACAGCACGGCCATCAGCGCAATGCCGGCCAGGACGGAAAGGCCCTGATGGCTTTGGACGATGCCTCTTGTGCTCATCAGAATGGCGATGGTCAGGGCCACTGCCCAGAGATAAAACGACCAGGCCGTGTAGCGCAGGAAAAAAGCATGGACCTTCGGCAACAAGAGCCGTACCCCCCAAGCGCACAGACAAGGAAGAATCAGCAGCGGGAAAACCTTGGCCAGGATCTTGCAGAATGCCGTCCAGAAATCCATTCCCTCCTGCGGATAAATCAGCGGGACGAACAAGGGAATGAGCACGGCCACCATCAGGTTGATGAGCACCGTATAGGTGACGGCGCCGGCCATGCTGCCGCCCAACCGGTCCGTGACGACCGCGCAAGCCGTGGCTGTCGGACAGATCATGCAGAGCATGAACGATTCGATGAAGACCCGCCAACGTTGCACAGACAAGGCCAAGGGCGTCTGATGGGCACTGCTCCACCACAAGAACAAAGCGCCCACGACGAAACAGCCCCCCTGAAGGAGCAGATTCCAGACCATCCAGCGCGCCGGCCGCATCTGCCGCGGCTCAATCTTGCAGAAACTCAGGAAGAGCATCATGAACAACAACACGGGCTGAACGGTCTTGCAAAGCTTCAGCAACAAAGGTCCTGCGGGATGCAGGGCCGGACAATTCATGTAAAACAGGTACAGGCCGGCACCGGTCAGGATGCTGATGACGAGCATCCAATCTTTCAGAAATTTCTTCAGACGTGACATATCAAACGTTTCTTTCGGCCATCCAGGCTTCATACTCCTCCATGGGCTGGAGATAATCTTCAGGGTCAAAATGTTCCGAAGTGGCCACCAGCACCACCGCATCGGCGGAAAAATTCTTCAGTTCGCACCAGACGCCGGCCGGCACCACCACCATTTGCGAGGGACGGTCCAAGGTGAAACACGACGACTCCGTCAGGTCGGTCAGGTACAGGTCGAAACGGCCGTTCAAGGCCAGAATGGCCTGTTGACAAGTTTTATGGGCATGTCCGCCACGGGTTTGGCCGGGCTGTACATCGTAAATCCAGAAAAGCCGCTTCAGCGGAAAAGGTATGACGCTTTGCGCCTCGGCAAAAGCCAACGCGCCGCGGCTGTCGTGGAAAACAGACAGATCAACCGGCACAATCTTTTGAAAATCAGTCATCCGACAAAAATATAAAATAGCCGTATTTTCAAGAATACGGCCGTAAAATTACACAAAGGAATCGTAAAACAGACGGTCGGCAACAAAAAAAAGCCCCGTCTTCACTGATGTAAGATGGGGACTTTTTCGTGACTCCGGCGGGATTCAAACCTGCAACCTTCTGATCCGTAGTCAGATGCTCTATTCAATTAAGCTACGGAGCCTCGTTGTTTCTCATTTGCGGCTGCAAAAGTAGCGTCTTTTTCTTATTCCGCAAAATTTTCCAGCACTTTTTTTCATGTCAATGAACGGACCTCGGAGCGAAGCGACCGAAGGGGTTTGGGGAATCCTTTCCCCGATGAAAGAAGGTCATCCGAAGGGAACTTCGTCCACGTCGGTCGGCATATACTGTTCGTTGCTTCGCGACGCATAGATCTCGCCGTTCTCGTCCTGCCCCACCGGTCCGGCGGAGAAATACGTGTCGTCGCCCAGGTCGTCGGTGAACTTGGCGAATTCCTTGAGGAAATTCAGCCGCACGTCGCCCGTCGAACCGTTGCGGTGTTTGGCCACGATGAGCTCCGCTTTGCCGATGGTCGAACGTCCTTCGCTGTCTTCAAAAATCTTATAATATTCCGGACGGTGAATGAAGCAAACGATGTCGGCATCCTGTTCGATGGCGCCCGACTCGCGCAGGTCCGACAATTGCGGACGCTTGGCGTCGTTGGCGTTGCCGTTGGCTCCGCCCGGTGCCGACCGGGTGGTCGACGCACGGTTCACCTGCGACAGCGCGATGATGGGAATGTTGAGCTCCTTGGCCAACGCCTTGAGCGCCCTTGAGACCATGCTCACCTCCTGTTCACGGTTGCCGAACTTGCTGCCGCTGGCGTTCATCAGCTGCAGATAGTCGATCATGATGATCTGAACACCGTGTTCCTTGACCAGCCGGCGCGCCTTGGTCGAAAATTCGAAAATGGAGAGACTGGGCGTGTCATCAATATAAATAGGTGCATCATACAGGCGCTTGAGTTCCTGGTCGAGCTGTTGCCATTCCTCTTTCGAGAGCTGACCGTTCTTGATTTTTTCGCCGGGAATTTCACAGACGTTGACCAACAGACGGTTGACCAATTGTATGTTGGACATTTCCAGGGAGAAAATGCCGACGCTGATGTTGTTGTCGACGGCCATGTTGCGGGCCATGGACAGGACAAAGGCCGTTTTGCCCATGGCCGGACGGGCGGCCAGAATGATCAGGTCTGATTTCTGCCAGCCGGAGGTGATCTTGTCGAGTTCGACGAAACCGGTGGTCAGACCGCTGATGCCGTCGGTGCGCTGCGAGGCGATGCGGATCAGGTTGAGCGCCTCGTCGATGATGGGATTGATCTGGAGGACATCCTTTTTCATCGACTGCTGCGAGAGCTGGAACAGACCGGCTTCCGCTTCGTTCATCAGGTCTTTCACATCGGTGCTTTCGTCGTAAGCCTTGCCCTGGACATCCATCGCGAAACTGATGAGCTGGCGGGCGATGTATTTCTGGGCGACGATGCGCGAATGATATTCCAGATGGGCCGAAGAAACGACGTTTTCAGTCAATTTCATCAGATAAAGCACCCCGCCGGCGTCCTCGAGTTGATTCATCTTCCTGAGCTGCTCCTGCACGGTGAGGATATCGACCGGATCCTGCCGGAGCGACAGCGCCTGAATGGCCTCGAAAATGATCTGATGGCCTTTTTCGTAAAAGTGTTCGGGCTTGAGGATGTCGCTGACGCGGGCGAAAGCGTCCTTTTCGAGCATCAAGGCGCCGAGCACGGCTTCTTCCAGTTCGCGGGCCTGCGGCTGCAGGCGTTCGGCTTCGGCCGGTTTGACGGGCACGTTTTTGTAGCGCTCTTTACGGTTGTTTCTTTCTTCCATATCGACGGAATGACAGCGGATTGTTGATGAAAAAAGCGGTCAACCGGACCGCTCGTCTTGAACAGAGGCAAATGTAGCACGTGAAAGGGAACAAATAAATACGGGAAGTTTATTTTTTCTGTACCTTTGTCGGGCCGAAAGTGTGTTCAAGTATTATTTGACTGAAATTCAAATAGTTATGATTTGTTTCCCGAATGCGAAGATCAACATCGGCCTGCGGGTCACCTCCAGGCGGCCCGACGGCTTTCACGACATAGAGACCGTTTTCTATCCCGTCTTTCTGCAGGATGTGCTTGAAGCCGTCCCCGCCGAAGACTTCTCGCTTCACCTGTCGGGCATCCCCATCGACGGACGCAGCGACGACAATCTGGTGGCCCGGGCTTGGCGTCTGATGGCCGAAGAGGTCCACGCCGCGCCGATGGACGTCTATCTCCATAAGGCCATCCCCTTCGGGGCGGGTCTCGGCGGCGGTTCGGCCGATGCGGCCTTCCTCTTGAAACTGATCAACGAGGCTCAGGGGCTGGGGCTGGACGACAAGCGGCTGGAGCAACTGGCCGCCCGTCTGGGGGCTGACTGCAGCTTTTTCATCCGCAACCGGCCGGTCTATGCTTATGGAAAAGGGGAATGTCTGGAATCCATCGACCTGTCGCTCAAGGGCTGTTTCCTGTTGCTGGTCAAGCCCGATGTCCACGTCTCGACGGCCGAAGCCTATCGCGGCGTCATGGACGCCACCCGGCTGTATCTGCAGCAACACCCCGAGGCTCCTTGGAAAGACGCCGGCGCTGCGTCGGCGTTTCACTCCACCACCGCTTTGCCCGATTTTCTGTGCGCACACCCCGTCGAAGATTGGAAGGACTTTGTCGTCAACGATTTCGAACACACCGTCTTCCCCCTCCACCCCGAAATCGCCGCCATCAAACAACGGCTCTACGACATGGGCGCCTGCTACGCGTCGATGTCGGGCAGCGGTTCTTCGGTTTTCGGCATTTTCAAGGAGCGGCCGCAGGTGTCGGTCAACGCCTTCCCTGACTGTTTTACGGCCGTGGAAGCCTTGCGGTTTTGATAAGTGAGAAAAAACCAATACTTTTGCACGTCTTTTGCACGAAGCATTAGATTGTGAATTATTAAGTTGATAATCAAACGATTATGGCAAAAATCAAAGGTGCCGTCGTGGTGGATGTGAAGCATTGCAAAGGCTGTGACCTGTGCGTGCACGCTTGTCCCTCAGGCGTTTTGGCACTTTCACAGGAAGTGAATGAAAAGGGGTATGCCTACGCATACATGAAAGAACCCGACCTTTGCATCGGCTGCGCCAATTGCGCTTACATGTGTCCCGACGGATGCATCAAGGTCTATAAAGTAAAACTCTGATATGGAAGAGGTACGCTTAATGAAAGGCAACGAAGCGATTGCCCATGCGGCAATCCGTTGCGGCTGCGACGGTTATTTCGGTTACCCGATCACCCCGCAGTCTGAAATCATGGAAACCCTGATGGCTGAAAAGCCCTGGGAGACCACGGGTATGGTCTGTCTGCAGGCCGAAAGTGAAGTCGCCTCCATCAACATGGTCTACGGCGGCGCCTCCATGGGCAAAAAGGTGATGACATCCTCCTCCAGCCCGGGCGTCAGCCTCATGCAGGAGGGCTATTCGTTCCTGTGCGGGGCCAACCTGCCCTGTCTGCTGGTCAACGTGCAGCGCGGCGGTCCCGGTCTGGGCACCATCCAGCCCAGCCAGTCCGATTATTTCCAGGCCACCAAGGGCGGCGGTCACGGCGACTATCACCTGATTGTCCTGGCACCTTATTCCGTGCAGGAAATGGCCGATTTCGTCGACTTGGCCTTCACCCTGTCGTTCCGTTACCGGGTGCCCGCCATGATTCTTTCCGACGGCGCCATCGGTCAGATGATGGAAAAAGTGGTGTTGCCTCCTTTCAAGCCCCGTTTCACCGACGAAGAAATCGCCGGGAACACGCCTTGGGCCGTCACGGGCAAACCCGATTCAAGACCGCAGAACATCATCAGTTCGCTTGAGCTCGATCCGGCCCTGATGGAAGGTCACAACATCCGCCGTCAGGAACGTCTGCGCGAAATCCAGGCCAAGGAGGTCCGTTACGAAGAATACATGTGCGACGATGCCGAATACCTGCTCGTCGCCTTCGGCAGCCCCGCCCGCATCTGCATGAAATCGGTTCAACTGATGCGTGCAGAGGGCCTCAAGGTCGGCTTGTTCCGCCCGATTACCCTGTGGCCCTTCCCCTCGGCACAACTGCTTGACTATGCCGGCCGCGTGCGTTCCGTCCTGACGGTCGAACTCAACGCCGGGCAGATGGTCGAAGACGTCCGCCTGGCCGTCAACGGAAAAGTGCCCGTAGGCTTCTACGGCCGCATGGGCGGCATGGTGCCCACGCCGGAAGAGATTGTCGAAGCTTTCAAAAAACAGATCTGACATGGACCTTAACGGACTCAAGACCGCTTTCTCGGTGCTTTCGCTCGTCGCGCTGGTGTTGGCTGTGGTGCTGTTTTTTTCGCACGACATTCAGAAATGCTATGTGTTCATCGCAGCGGGCGTCATCCTCAAGGTGGCCGAAGTGGTCATCCGCATCGTCATGAGACATCGGAAAAACAAAGAAAAAGAAGAATATGGATACTACGACAAATAACATCATTGCTCCCGAAAATCTGGTGTATGAAAAATCACACCTGCTGAAAGACAATATCATGCACTATTGTCCCGGGTGCAACCACGGCACGGTTCACCGCATGATCGCCGAAGTCATCGAAGAAATGGGCCTGGAACACGAAGCCATCGGCGTATCGCCGGTCGGTTGCGCCGTCTTCATTTACAAATACCTCGACGTCGATTTCGTGGAAGCCGCCCACGGCCGTGCCCCGGCCATCGCCACCGCCATGAAACGGCTCAACCCGAGCCGCCTGGTGTTCACCTACCAGGGCGACGGTGACCTGTCGGCCATCGGCACGTGCGAAACCATCCACGCCTGCAACCGCGGCGAAAACATCGCCATCATTTTCATCAACAACGCCATTTACGGCATGACGGGCGGTCAGATGTCACCCTCCACCCTCGAGGGCATGAAAACCTCCACCTGCCCTTACGGCCGCAACGTCGAACTCAACGGCTATCCCTTGAAGATTTCCAACCTGCTGGCCGAACTGGAAGGGACTTGCTACGTCACCCGTCAGAGCGTCCACAGCGCGGCGGCCGTCCGCAAGACCAAGAAGGCCATCCGCAAGGCTTTCGAGAATTCGATGGCCGGCAAGGGCGCCAGCGTCGTCGAAATCGTCGCCTCTTGCAACTCCGGATGGAAAAAGACCCCGTACGAAGCCAACAAATGGCTGGAAGAAAACATGTTCCCGTTCTATGAACTGGGTGATTTGAAAGACAGATAAATCATGACAGAAGAATTGATCATAGCCGGATTCGGCGGCCAGGGCGTGCTGTCGATGGGCAAAATGCTGGCTTACGCCGCATTGATGGAAAACAAGGAAGTCACCTGGATGCCCGCCTATGGGCCTGAGCAGCGTGGCGGCACGGCCAACGTCACCGTCATCATCAGCACGGAGCGCATCAGCTCGCCCATCCTGAACGTGTATGACACGGCCATCATCCTCAACCAACAGTCGATGGACAAGTTCGAAAGCAAGGTCAAACCCGGCGGCACGCTGATTTATGACCCGCACGGCATCAGCCACAAGCCCACCCGCACCGACATCACCGTCTATACGGTCGACGCCGTGGCCGCTGCGGCCGAAATGGAAAACCAGAAGGCTTTCAACATGATCGTGCTCGGCGGTTATTTGAAAACCAAGCCCGTCGTCACCATCGACGCCGTGCTCAAGGGTCTGCGCAAAACCCTGCCCGAACGCCATCACAACCTGATTCCCTTGAACGAAGCCGCCCTGCACAAGGGCATGGACCTCATCAAACTCGGATAAACGCACATTCAACGGGTGGCTGAAATTCCGGCCACCCGTTTTTTTTGATGGATATATGTTATCTTTGTATCAATTATCATTTATGTAATTGATATGCAAGAGAACATTGACGGCTTCGGCGACTTGAGGCCGGAGGAGTTTGCCGATTGGCTTTCAGCCGGTGACGAGCAGGCTTTTCGCGCGGCTTGTCATCTGATACACATCAGATTGAAGGGTGAATTGAGACGGTTGTACGAAAACTGCGACGGCGCATCGGCCGCTGTCGGGTCGTTTGACGACAGCCTCGACGGTTTTTTGTTGTGGCTGCATGGCGGCCATGCTGCGGGTAAAAAGCCCTTTGCCGCCGTCGGCACGCTGCGGGACCGCACACGCTTTTTTTCTTGGATAAAAGCCTGCTACAAAAGATATTTGCTCGCAGCCATCAGTGAGCTCAGGCGGGCGGCGCAGACTCAGGCCGCAGCGGCAGCAGACGCTTCTTCTTCCGTCACCGGACAGGAAGCGCGCATCGAGGCCGTCGTGACGGCCATTGCCTATGCCCTCCAGACCTCCGACGCCGACAGCCGCCTGCTGCTTTTGCGCTGGCTGCTCAGCGTGCTTGACCCCCGCCGCAGTCTGGGCAACGAGGCCGTGGCCCGTGCGCTCGATGTCAGCCACGTGGCCTATCGGGTCAAGACCCACCGCATCAAAACCGCGTTGCAAGCCTGCGTCGCGTCACTGATGCGGGGCCGGCGCCGTCCGTCGTTGGATGAAGCCCATCTGATGCTGCGGGACCAACTCTCCGACGGCTTCGGCCCCTTGTTGTATGACGTCCTTTACGAACGGTATGAAGAAGCACTGGCGCAACACCCGGCACGCGAACGTCTGCTGGCGCTTGACCGACAGAACCGACGTCTGCACGAATCGGATGCACCGCAGGGTGCAGAAGCCTTGCTCGAGCTGCTGTGCGGGCGGAAAAACCCACCTCTTTATTGAATTTCCGCATCGGAAAACGTACCTTTGCCGTGCCAACGGCAGAGAACATCCATCCGACATGCGCATAGACATCATCACCGTCCTTCCCGAAATGCTCGACGGGCCGCTCAACTGCTCCATCGTGAAGCGGGCCCGCAACAAAGGAATCGTCGACATTCAGGTGCACAACCTCCGCGACTGGTCGACCGACGCGAAACACCGTCACGTTGACGATGCTCCCTTCGGCTTTTCCGCCGGAATGGTCATGCAGATTGAGCCCATCGACCGTTGCATCACCGAACTGAAAAGCCAGCGCACTTACGACGAAGTCATCTACACCTCGCCCGACGGCGAGCAGTTCAACCAGGGGATGGCCAATTCCCTGTCGCTCCTGGAGAACGTCATCATCCTCTGCGGCCACTACAAAGGCATCGACCAACGGGTGCGCGACCACCTCATCACCAAAGAAATCTCCATCGGCGACTATGTGCTGACCGGTGGAGAACTGGCCGCCGCCGTCATGGCCGACAGCATCGTCCGCTTGCTGCCCGGCGCCATTCACGACGAACAGTCGGCCTTTTCCGATTGTTTCCAGGACAACCTGCTGGCCGCCCCGATTTACACCCGCCCGGCCGACTACAAGGGCTGGAAAGTGCCCGGCATCCTGCTTTCGGGCAATCAGCGTCTGGTCGAGGAATGGGAAATGGAACAGGCCATGGAGCGGACCCGTCGCCTTCGCCCCGATCTGCTGAAATAATCTTTTCCGACACCGATACTTTTTTATGATACAGCGAGATTTCCATCTGACCGAAAAGACCCTCTTCAAGCGTTGCGCCTTGTTGAAACTGAGCTCAGACGAAGCGCTCCCCGTCATGCTGCCCGGACAGTTCGCCCAGGTCCGCGTGGACGGCTCGTCGGAGACTTATCTGCGGCGCCCGATTTCCATCCACAACGTCGTGGCGGAAAAAAACGAGGTCTGGCTGCTGGTTCAAAAAGCCGGCCGGGGCACCGAAACCCTGTGTGACCTGCCCACAGGAGCCACGGTCAACATCGTGCTGCCGTTGGGCAAATCGTTCACCTTGCCCTGCCTGCGCTGCTCCTGTCAAGCTACCCCTTCGCACTACCTTCTGGTGGGCGGTGGAGTCGGCATTGCCCCGCTGCTTTTTCTGGCCAAGACGCTGCGCGAACAATACGCCATCACACCGGTCTGCCTTTTGGGCGGCCGCAGCGAAAGCGATATGCTCCAATTGGATTTGTTCAGACAATACGGTGAAGTTTATCTCACCACCGAAGACGCATCTGCCGGGGTCAAGGGCTTTGTCACCGATCATCCCATCTTGCAGCAGATGGCCGGGACGGAAGGTTTGCAAGTCTGCTGCTGCGGCCCCAAGCCGATGATGATGGCCGTGGCCCGCTGGGCGAAAGCGTCACGGGTCAGCTGTGAAGTTTCTTTGGAAAACCTGATGGCCTGCGGGCTGGGGGCCTGTCTGTGTTGTGTGGAAAAAACCGTCGACGGACAGCTTTGCGTCTGCAAGGAAGGTCCCGTGTTCAACATCAATCAATTGCTATGGTAAAGCTTCAGACCGACCTGGGCCACGGCCTGGTCTTGCGCAACCCCGTGCTCACCGCCTCCGGCACCTTCGGCTACGGGGAAGAATACGCCGATTTCGTCGATTTTTCCCGCCTGGGCGGCATCATCGTCAAAGGAACCACCCTTCACCCCAGAGAGGGGAATCCTTATCCCCGAATGGCAGAAACGCCGTCGGGCATGCTCAATGCCGTCGGTCTGCAAAACAAAGGCGTGGATTACTTTGCCGGGCACATCTATCCGCGCATCAAGTCGTTGGACACCTGTGTGCTGGTCAATGTGTCGGGTTCCACCATAGAGGATTACGTGGCCTGCGCGGAAAGGATCAATGACCTGGAAAAGATTCCGGCCATTGAGCTGAACGTGTCGTGTCCCAATGTCAAACAGGGCGGAATGGCCTTCGGCGTGACCACAGAAGGCATCTCGAAGGTGGTTTCGGCCGTCAGAAAGGTCTACGACCGTCATCTGATGGTGAAGCTTTCGCCCAACGTCACCGACATCGTCTCCATCGCCAAGGCCGCTGAAGCCGCCGGCGCCGACTCCGTTTCGCTCATCAACACGCTCTTGGGCATGGCCATCGACGCCGAACGACGCCGTCCGAAGCTTTCCACCGTCACCGGAGGTCTCTCCGGGGCCTGCGTCAAACCCATCGCCCTCAGGATGGTCTGGCAGGTATCCAAAGGCGTGAACATTCCCGTGGTAGGACTGGGCGGCATCTCCTCTGCGACCGATGCCGTGGAATTTCTTCTGGCCGGAGCTTCCGCCGTGGAAATCGGCACCGCCAATTTCATCAATCCCACCGTCTCTGCTACGATAGGGGACGGGATTGCCGATTACTGTGAAAGGCACGGCCTGGCCGATGCCGCATCCCTGACGGGCAGTCTGCAGGTCGACTGAACCTCATCTGTCGGGGCACGATGGCGCGCCCGGATTATCCGCACGCTTGTGCGCCGAGATGATGCGCTGTTGTCCGTATCAGAGCGCGTCTTTACGGCCGCCGTCCGTCCGGAAAAAATTCTTCGTAAGTGTTGTCTTCGTAGAAAACAACGATTTTCCGTACCTCGCGTGGAGCGTTTTTCAAGGTCATATCCGCCTGAACGACAGGCTTTTCAGGGGCTTTTTCGGGTTGTTGAACCCCATTTTCCTTGCGATATTTGACGGCAGGGTCGTGCACGGGGACGGATTTCGGCGTTTCAAAGAGCTGCGGATAATCATCAACGGGTGAATCCGCCGGCCATTCATCGGCCAATGCGTCCGACGTAGGCTTGATCATAGGTCCCCGGCCCGTGATGAACCATTCTATGTTCATGTCGGGACAAGCCGCTACGATTTTCTGGACGATATCGTAACTGGGCAGATTCCGTCCGCCCAGCAAATGGGATAAAACCGAAGTGTTGATATTAACTTTTTTTGAGAATTGAGCGGCGTTCAATCCCTCATAATCCATCAGCTGTCGGATCCTGTCTTTCATATGCTCGCGTGAAATTTGCAACAAATATACAATCAATTTTGTCAATTCCGCTCATTTGTAAATAAACAAATTTCGCATTTGTCACGTGGCGCCGGTCGTCACAAAAGTCAATGCTCGCAATTGTGAATTTTACAAAACAGAGCAATTCACATCTGTGCTTACATTTTGTATTGTTTCCAAAACGTGAAGAATTCTTGGTTAACAGACATATTAAAACACGAATTATCAGACACTTATATATTGAAATATAAATTGAAGGTTTAGGATTTCGGGCATCTATGCAGGCATTTCCCGCCGACATGGGCGGAAAATCTTGTTAACATAGCATGTAAATGCAGTGTGATTCAGTGAATTACCGGGAATTTACAAACAAGATACATCACGGCTGATCTTCAGACCCGTATCAACCCGCGGTTGATGGACTGTATCCATCCGGATGATTGGATGTTTACAATGTTGAACGGTGAATAAATTGACAAATGTTTCTGCAATTCACATTTCGAAATCCGAACGGATTATCAACAAAAGTGAACTGCATGTTCGGGGCTTTGTGTCGCAATGTCATTTGTCAAATCCGTCCTATACACACTTGGAATCGAGCCGTATTCATATGGATTTCCCTGTTTTTATATTTTAACATATTTGTGTGACGCCTGAAAATGACCTGAACCACACGGAAAAGCGCCGTTTGCTTCACCTCCACCCGATTCCAGCTGAAATATCAAAATCTCAGCGGGTCAAAAAGGATGAAATAATACAACAAACGACTGCTTTTCAATCGTTTATAAAAATAAAAATCTGTACGGAACAGCCGGTTCCACGCTTTTGCTTTTAGTCAGTTCATCAGCCGGCAGAGCATTTCGCGCAACAAATCGCCGTCGCTGACGCTGCCCGAGGCTTGTCCGAAGCCTTTGCTGCGGGCATCGAATTCGCGGACAATGCTGATGTTCTCCAAAGTTTTTCTGACGCTGTATTTCTGAGCCGCCGTTTCATAACCTCTGACGGCAAAAGGCTTCACCGCCAACTTGGCGGCCGCATTGTAGGGATTTTTGTCGACCAGATATTGGTAAATCAGCAATTTGGAGAAAAACTCGAACACCATCGCCGTCGTTTGCGGCATCGCATGATCCTTGGGATTCTTGGCAAAATAGGCGGCTATGTAAAGCGCTTTCGTCAGATCGCGGTTCTTGATGGCGTCCGACAGCTCGAAATTGTTGAAGTCCTTGCTGATGCCTACGTTGCGCTCCACCAGGTCGGCGGTGACGAGTGTAGCGCCTTTGGGCATGACGATTTTCAGTTTGGTCAGTTCACCGACAATGCGCCCCAGATCGGTTCCGAGGAAATCCGCCAGCATTTGGGCGGCTTTCGTTTCGATCTGCAAGCCTTCCCTACGCAGCCAATCCGTTATCCACGACGGAATCTGATTGTCGTACAATATATTGGAAGTGAACACCACACCGTTCTTCTGCAGTTCTGAAGCGATTTTCCGGCGCTGGTCGAGCTTTTTGCCTTTATAATTGATGACCACGATCGACGAAGGGTTGGGCTCCGTCACATAGGGCAAAAGTTCTTCTTCGAGGTTCCTGATTTTCTGCGCTTCCTTGACGATGATGACCTGGAGCGAACCCAGCATGGGGTAACTCCGGGCCAGGGAGATGACCTTTCCGACACTCATGTCATCCGTGCCGTAAAGAATGTTCAGATTGAAAGCTTTTTCCTCTTCGGTGAGCGGCAGGTGGGCAAGTATGTATTCAGTCAGGAAATCAATGAAATAGGGCTCATCCCCCATGAAAAAATAAATGGGACGGAACCTCCCGGCCGCCACGTCGGCGACGATTTCCTCCATCGTCCACTCTTTGGACGCTTCTTTTTTTGCCATAGCCACTTGCTTTTCACGTCAAAGATACGGAATTTTACAACGGAATTCCAACCCTTGAACCATGGATGTGTTACGTTTGCCCGATTTTCCCTGCCGGATCATTTCAGACAAGGGTACGGATAAAATTTTCGACAGCTACCGCAAACGTTACGTCACCCTGACCCCCGAAGAATGGGTCCGCCAGCACTTCTGCCATTACCTGACCGACTGCCTGCACTACCCCGCCGGCCGTTTGTGCAACGAATACCGGGTCAGGGTAAACGGTATGCCGCAGCGGGCCGACACCGTCGTTTTCGACGCGCGGATGCGTCCGTTGGCCGTCGTGGAATACAAGGCGCCCGCTGTCACCATAGACCGCGCCGTCTTTGACCAGGTCGTCCGTTACAACAGCGTGCTGAGAGCCCCCTACGTCTTTGTCAGCAACGGTCTGACCCACTACGCCTGCCACATCTGCTACGAGACCGGTGAAGTGACGTTTCTGAGAGAAATACCTCCTTTCGATGCCTTGAGTGGAGCAGCTTATTGAATAATTGCCTATCTTCACCCCCTTGAATGACGGACAGACTACCTTTAAACTTTACAACATATGATTTTCGACCATCTCGACAACAGCAGCGTCTATGAATCGCTGCACCCCCTGTTCAAACAGGCTTTCGATTATCTGAAATCCAACGACCTTTCCGCGCTCGCCCCCGGCAAAATCGAACTCGACGGCAGCCGGCTCTACATTTCCGTGCAGGAGCCCGGCGGCAAGAAGCCCGAAGAGGCCAAGCTTGAAACCCACGCCAAATACATCGACATCCAGTTCCTGATCAAAGGGAAAGAAACCATCGGCTGGCGTTATGCCGCCGACTGCAAAAACGAAACAGCTCCCTACAATCCCGAGAAAGACATCACCTTCTTTACTGATGCCCCCACTTGCGACGTGGAACTCGTCCCCGGCGACTTCTGCATCTTCTTCCCGGGCGACGCCCACGCCCCGTGCATAGCGGATCAAGCGCTCAAGAAAGCCGTCGTCAAAGTGTTGATATAAACGAAAAGAGAACCGACTATTCGGTTCTTTTTTCTTTTTATATCAACACTGATCATTTTTTGATTGGGGCTTCGCCCCAAACCTGGCCTAGGCCAGGTGGAACCTTGTTTTGTGTCGCTCTCGCGGCGCCCGGCCCGTGGCCGGGGTATGTCACAGGACTCCTGTGACATACCTTTCCTTGTTTTATTGAGGGAAGTAATCCCTCAAACGCCCTCTGTCGCCGGCCGCAGGCCGGCTCCGTAGGACGTTCACCATCATGGTCACTCCTATTGGTGACGGAGCGAAGCGACCGAAAGGGGCTTGGGGGAATCCTTTCCCCCAATCAGACAAGGATTTCGCCTGGCAAAGCCAGGTTCTTCGGAGCGAAGCGACCGAAAGGGGCTTGGGGGAATTCTTTCCCCCAATCAGGCAAGGACAAGGGCTGAGGGGGCCATCCTGGCCCCCTCAGCCTACCAAGCGAGGGCAGAGGCCCCCTGGACGGCGATGTCGGCGTCTTTCAGGGCCGACACCAGGAGTTTGGTCTTCCCTTTGTAGATGCTCAGCACGTTGCGCTCCATCGCCTCGTAGGTATATTTCCGGATGAAATCGCCCGCCTTGGCCAATCCGCCGAAGAGGATGATGGCCTGCGGATTGGAAAACGCGACCATATCGGCCAGCGCTTCGCCCAAAATGGTCCCCGTAAACTTGAAAATATCGATGGCCATTTTGTCGCCTTTCACCGCAGCGTCGTAAATATCCTTGGAACTGAGGCGGTCCAACGGGATTTCCCTGAGCAAAGAAGGGCTGTCGGAGCGTTGCAGAAGCTCTTTGGCGGTCCGGACGATGCCCGTGGCCGACGTATAGGTCTCCAGACAACCCCGGCGTCCGCAGCCGCAAAGCCGGCCGTTGCGCCTGACGATGACGTGGCCCAGTTCACCGGCCAGACTGTCTTGTCCGTAAACAAGTTTTCCGTCGATGATGATGCCGGACCCCACCCCGGTGCCCAGGGTGATCATGATGAAATTGTCCAGGTCTTTGGCCAGGCCGTAAACCTTCTCGCCCAGCGCCGCCGCATTGGCGTCATTGGTGAGGATCACCTTCAGGCCGCCGAGCCGCTCGCTGAACATCGCAGCCAAGGGAATGACCGCATTTTTCCAAGGGAGATTGGCCGCCTTGGCAATGGTACCTTGATAATAATTGGCATTGGGCGCGCCTACGCCCATACCGACCATCTCCTGAAGACCGCCCACGCGGTCAGCCAAAGCGATGATGCGGGCGCTGACCTCTTCGACAAAGTCTTCCACCAGCGGAAAGGCGGCTGTTTTGACGCTGTCCGTAACCACTACCTGGCCCGAGGCGTCCACGATACCGAATACGGTATTCGTGCCGCCGATATCCATGCCAATAGCGTACATATAGGAAGTTCGGGATTACTGAATTTCCGTGTTTTCCTTTTCCGCCTTGGCCAATTCCGGATCGACCATGATGCGGCCGCAATATTCGCAGACAATCACTTTCTTGCGCATGCGGATGTCCATCTGGCGCTGTGCCGGAATCTTGTTGTAGCAACCGCCGCAGGCATCACGCTCCACGGTGACCACGGCCAAGCCGTTGCGGGCACTCTTGCGGATGCGCTTGAAAGCGGCGAGCAAGCGGGCCTCAATGCGCTCTTCGAGCACGGCGGCTTTGGCACGGAGGGCTTCCTCCTGGCTGCGGGTCTCGGAAATGATTTCATCGAGTTCCGCCTTCTTGACTTCGAGGTCCTTCTTGCGCTCTTCGATGTCGGTTTCAGCCACGGCGAGTTCTTCGCTGCGGGCCTGCTCCGAAGCCTGAGCCTCACGGATTTTCTTTTCGGAAAGTTCCACTTCCAGCCCTTTGTATTCGATTTCCTTGGTCAGGAAGTCATATTCGCGGTTGTTGCGGACATTGTCCTGCTGCGAAGTATACTTTTCAATCAGCGCATGGGCGGCTTCGATATCAGCCTTGCGGGTCTTGACCTCGGTCTGATAAGCCTTGATGTCCGCCTTGAAATTGTCGATGCGGGTCTGCAGACCGGCGATCTCATCTTCCAGGTCCTGAACTTCGAGGGGCAGTTCGCCACGCAGAATCTTGATTTTGTCGATTTCGGAAGCGACTACCTGCAAATCATACAACGAACGGAGTTTCTCTTCAACGGTCAACTCCTTGTTTTCGATCTTTTCTTCAGCCATATTGATTTTGTGTTTAATAAGTTGTATTTCAAAAACGTTATAAGTACAAAAAGAGGCCGTCCCATGCATTGCATGTCCGGTCCTCAGAAATACCTCACGGGGCAAACCTCGCGCTCGGAAATTCTCACGGCAAAGGTAGAAATATTTTCCGATAAAAATCCGGCAAACAATTCTTTTGTGTATTGTTCCGTCTCGTAATGTCCCGCATCGACAAAAAGCAAGCGGCCGTCGGCTTGGATGAATTCGTGGTAGCGGACGTCGGCCGTCAGGAAAGCATCGGCTCCGGCCGCAACCGCCGCTTCCAGCAAATCGCTTCCGGCCCCGCCGCAGAGCGCCACCCGCTTGACGGACCGTCCCGTCAAGGCCGTATGACGCAAGATGTCGCAGCGGAAGCAACGCTTGACCAGGCCGAGGAAATCCTGTTCACTCAACGGCGCGTCAAATTCGCCCGTCATGCCCAGACCGGTGGCCCAGCCTTCTGTCGGCACGGACGACGGCTGCAGGAACCCCAGCGGCTTCAAGCCCAACTGCTCGCACATACGGCCGCTGACGCCTTTCCAGACACTGTCTGCATTGGTGTGGGCGGAATAAACGGCGATGCCGCGCTGAATCGACTTGATCAGACAACGTTCCACGGCGTTCTTTCCCACCAACGACTTGATGCCCCGGAACAGGAGCGGATGATGTGAGACAATCAGGTTGCAGCCTTTTTCGACCGCCTCGTCGATGACCGCTTCAGAGACGTCCAAACAGACCAGGATGCCCGTCACTTCCGCGGCCGGGTCACCCGCCTGCAGACCGGCATTGTCATACGACTCCTGCGCATCCAGCGGCGCCAGGCGGCTTTCCATCAATTCACCAACCTCCCTGACAGTCATATCTCTCCCATCTCCTATCTCCTATCTCCTATCTCCTATCTCCAAACTCTGAATCCGTTCACTTCGTCGGCTTGACGATGCTCAGGCAGAGTTCGTCCAACTGGCTGTCGTCGATGAGCGAAGGCGCTCCGCTCATCGTATCGCGGCCCGAATTGTTCTTCGGGAAGGCGATGCAGTCGCGGATGGAATCCAGACCGGCGAACATCGAGACCATGCGGTCGAAGCCGAAGGCCAGACCTCCGTGAGGCGGCGCACCGAACTTGAAGGCATTCATCAAGAAACCGAACTGATACTCAGCCTTTTCGTCGGTAAAGCCCAAAGCTTTGAAAATGCGGTGTTGCAACACGCTGTCGTGAATACGGATGCTGCCACCGCCCAGCTCCACACCGTTGATGACCATGTCGTAGGCATCGGCGCAGACCCGTCCGGGATCGCTTTCGAGGTACTGGATGTCTTCCTGCTTGGGCGAAGTGAAGGGATGGTGCATGGCGTAGAAACGCTGCGTCTCCTCGTCCCACTCGAACATCGGGAAATCGATGACCCAGAGCGGTGCGAAGGTATTCTTGTCCATCAAGCCCAGACGACGGCCCATCTCCAGACGGAGTTCCGACAAGGCCTTGCGGGTAGGCATGGTCTGACCGCAGAGTATCAGCAACAGGTCGCCTTCCTTGGCCTGGCAGAAATCGGCCCAAGCCTTCAGGTCGTCCTGCGAATAGAATTTGTCAACCGAAGATTTGAAGCTGCCGCCGGCTTCGCATTTGACGTAGACCAGGCCCTTGGCGCCGATTTGCGGACGTTTGACGAACTCGGTCAGTTCATCGAGTTGCTTGCGCGAATAGCCGGCGCAGGCGGGCACGCAGATGGCGCCCACATATTCGGCCGAATCGAAAACGCCGAAACCGCGTCCTTCGGTCAGCGGCTTGAGTTCATTGAAGGTCATACCGAAACGCATGTCGGGCTTGTCGCTGCCGTAATACTTCATGGCGTCGGCCCAGGTCATGCGCAGGAAAGGCTCCTTGAAGTCGATGCCGCGGATTTCACGGAACAGGTATTTGATCAGCCCTTCGAACATCTGAAGAATGTCTTCCTGATGGACGAACGACATTTCGCAGTCGACCTGAGTGAATTCCGGCTGACGGTCGGCGCGCAGGTCTTCATCGCGGAAACATTTGACTATCTGGAAGTAACGGTCGAATCCGGAGACCATCAACAGCTGCTTGAACTGTTGCGGCGACTGCGGCAGGGCATAGAATTCGCCGGGGTTCATGCGCGAGGGCACCACGAAGTCGCGGGCGCCTTCAGGAGTCGACTTGATGAGCACGGGGGTCTCCACTTCGAGGAAGCCCTCCTTATCCATATAGCTGCGGATGGCGATGGCCATTTTGTGACGCAGTTCGAGGTTCCGGCGCACGACGCTGCGGCGCAGGTCGAGGTAACGGTATTGCATGCGCAGGTCGTCACCGCCGTCACTTTCATCTTCGATGGTGAAGGGCGGCGTGGCCGAAGCATTGAGCACCTGCAGACCGCTGACGATGAGCTCGATGTCGCCGGTGGGCAGATTGTGGTTTTTGCTGAACCGTTCCGCCACGCGGCCGGTGACCTGGATGACCCATTCGCGACCCGTACGGTTGGCTTGTTCGAAGAGGTCGGCGTCGACTTCCTGGTTGAATGCCAACTGGGTGATGCCGTAACGGTCACGCAGGTCGACGAAGGTCATGCCGCCCATCTTTCTCAGCCGCTGAATCCATCCGGCCAGGGTAACGGTCTGATTTACATTCTCAATGCGGAGTTCACCGCAGGTATGTGTCCTGTACATAATCTTAAGGGGTTTTGAACGTGCAAAAATAATGCAAGTTGACGGGAAAAACCACAAAAAACCACTTTTTTGAATATCGGCTGCAAACCCATGCGAAATTGTTTCTGAGCCCCTTGAAGGGTCAAAAATTTGATGTAAATTTGTCCCTGAAAATCCGACGCTTCAAACACTATCATACTTGTCTATGAATCAAGAAATTAAGAAAGTACTGGTCTTAGGGTCCGGCGCTTTGAAGATCGGCCAGGCGGGAGAATTCGACTATTCCGGTTCTCAGGCGCTCAAAGCCTTGAGGGAGGAAGGTATCCGTTCCGTACTGGTCAACCCGAACATTGCCACCATCCAAACTTCAGAAGGTATCGCTGACGCAGTTTATTTCCTGCCGGTGACACCTTTTTTTGTGGAAAAAATCATCGCCAAAGAGCGTCCCGACGGCATTCTGCTGGCCTTCGGCGGTCAGACCGCCCTCAACTGCGGCACGGAGCTGTACACCTCCGGCGTTTTGGATAAATACGGTGTGAAAGTGTTGGGCACCTCGGTCGAGGCCATCATGAACACCGAAGACCGCGACCTCTTCGTCAGGAAACTGAACGAAATCTCGCTGAAGACCCCCGTCAGCCACGCCGTGGAAACCCGCGAGGACGCCCTCAAGGCCGCCCGTCAGATCGGCTTCCCCATCATGATCCGTTCGGCCTATGCCCTGGGCGGACTGGGCAGCGGCATCTGCGCCGACGAAAAGGAATTCCAGACCCTTTCCGAGCAGGCTTTCTCCTTCTCCAAACAGATTCTCGTCGAAGAATCGCTGAAGGGCTGGAAAGAAATCGAATTCGAAGTCATCCGCGACCGCAACGACCACTGTTTCACGGTGGCCAATATGGAAAACGTCGACCCGCTCGGCATCCACACCGGCGAATCGATCGTCGTCGCCCCCACCTGCTCCCTGACACAGGAACAGGTCGACCTGCTGGTCGGCATCTCGAAGACCTGCGTGCGTCACCTGGGCATCGTGGGTGAATGCAACATCCAGTTCGCTTTCAACGCCTTCACCAATGACTACCGCATCATCGAGGTCAACGCCCGTCTGAGCCGTTCGTCGGCCCTGGCTTCCAAAGCCACGGGTTATCCCCTCGCCTTCGTGGCCGCCAAGCTGGCCCTGGGCTACGGTCTCGACGAAATCGGTGAAATGGGCACGCCCAATTCCGCCTACGTGGCTCCTCAGCTCGACTACATCATCTGCAAGATTCCCCGCTGGGACCTGACCAAATTCGTGGGCGTTTCCCGCGAAATCGGTTCCTCGATGAAATCGGTGGGCGAAATCATGTCGATCGGCAAATCCTTCGAAGAAATTCTGCAGAAGGGTCTGCGGATGATCGGACAGGGCATGCACGGCTTCGTCGCCAACAACGACCTGGAGTTTGACGACCTCGACTACGAACTCTCCCACCCCTCCGACCTGCGCATTTTCGCCATCGCCGAAGCCCTCAACCGGGGTTACACCATCGAGCATCTGTATGAGCTCACCAAAATCGATCCCTGGTTCCTCGGACGGATGAAAAACATCTGCGACTTCGCCGCCTCGCTGGCCGCTTACGCCTCTGTCGACGACCTGCCCGCCGATGTGTTGTTCGAAGCCAAACGCCTCGGTTTCTCCGATTTCCAGATAGCCCGTCTGACCGCTCACGGCCAGGCGGCCGGCGAGAAGGAAAACCTCCGCGTCCGCGCCCGCCGCAAGAGCCTGGGCATCCTGCCCTCGGTCAAGCGCATCGAAACGGTCGCCTCGGAACATCCCGAACTGACCAATTACCTTTATATGACCTACGACGGCAGTGCCCACGACGTGCCGTACTACCGTCATGAGAAGTCGGTCATCGTGCTGGGTTCCGGCGCCTACCGCATCGGTTCGAGCGTGGAATTCGACTGGTGTTCGGTCAACGCCATCCAGACGGCCCGCAAACTGGGTTACAAGGCCATCATGATCAACTACAACCCGGAGACCGTTTCCACCGACTACGACGTCTGCGACCGCCTCTACTTCGACGAACTGAGCTTCGAACGGGTGCTCGACGTCATCGACCTGGAACAGCCCAAGGGCGTCATCGTCTCGGTCGGCGGTCAGATTCCCAACAATCTGGCCATGAAACTGATGCGTCAGTCCGTACCCATCCTGGGCACCTCGCCCGTGTCGATTGACCGGGCCGAGAACCGTCACAAGTTCTCCGCCATGCTCGATACGCTGGGCATCGACCAGCCCGCCTGGAAGGAACTGACGAGCCACCAGGACATCAAGGACTTCATCGCCCGCGTGGGTTACCCCGTGCTGGTGCGTCCCTCCTATGTGCTTTCCGGCGCCGCCATGAACGTCTGCTACGACGACGACGCCCTCGACAACTTCCTCAACATGGCTTCGAAGGTTTCTCCGGAATATCCCGTTGTGGTCTCGAAGTTCCTCCAGAACGCCAAGGAGGTGGAATTCGACGCCGTCGCCCACAACGGCGAAATCGTCGAATACGCCATTTCGGAGCACATCGAATTCGCCGGCGTCCACTCGGGCGACGCCACGATGGTCTTCCCGGCTCAGAAGATTTACTTCGCCACCATCCGTCAGATCAAGAAGATTGCCCGTCAGATCGCCGGTGCGCTCAACATCAGCGGTCCGTTCAACATCCAATTCCTGGCCAAGAACAACGAGGTAAAGGTCATCGAATGCAACCTGCGCGCCTCCCGGAGCTTCCCCTTCGTGTCGAAGATTCTCAAGCGCAATTTCATCGACACCGCCACCCGCATCATGCTCGATGCCCCGTATGAGAAACCCGACAAGAGCACTTTCGACATCGACCGCATCGGTGTGAAAGCCTCTCAGTTCTCCTTCTCCCGTCTGCACAAGGCCGACCCGGTGCTCGGCGTGGACATGTCCTCCACCGGCGAAGTGGGCTGCCTGGGCGACGACTTCGACGAAGCGCTGCTCAACGCCCTGATGGCCACCGGCTTCAAGATTCCTTCCAAGGAAAAGGGTGTCATGGTCTCGTCGGGCGGCAGCAAATCGAAGGTTGACCTGCTGGAAGCTTGCCAGACCCTCGTGGAGTGCGGTTACCGCCTCTGTGCCACCGAAGGCACCCGCAAATTCCTCGCCCAGCACGGACTGACGGCCGAACCGGTGGCCTGGCCCGACGAAAGCGACACGGACAACAACATCTTGAAAATGATTGCCGACCGGTCGTTCGACCTGATCATCAACATTCCCAAGAACCTCTCCAAGCGTGAGCTGACCAACGGTTACCGCATCCGCCGCGGCGCCATCGACCACAACATTCCGCTCATCACCAACGCCCGTCTGGCTTCGTCGTTCATTCACGCGTTTTGCAGCATGGGCATGGACGACATCCAGGTGAAGAGCTGGCAGGAATACGAATAATCAAGCTAATCGAACAAGTTTTATGGGCGGTTTTTTCGGGACCATTTCCAAGCAACCCTGCATCAACGACCTGTTTTACGGTACGGACTACAATTCCCACCTCGGCACCAAAAGAGCCGGCATGGCTACGTACAACGCTGAAAACGGTCGGATAAAACGTGACATTCACTCCATCGAGAACGCCTATTTCCGTTCCAAATTCGAGGGAGACCTGAACGACTTCAAAGGCAACAGCGGCATCGGCGTCATCAGCGACACCGATCCGCAGCCCATCATCCTCAATTCCCACCTCGGCAAGTTCGCCATCGTCACCGTGGCCTGCATCAACAACATCGACCAGTTGGAAAAAGAGATTCTTTCGAGGGGTGACCATTTCGCCGAACTGAGCAGCGGAGCCACCAACCCCACGGAGCTCATCGCCCTGCTCATCTGCGAGGAAGACAGTTTCATCAAAGGCATCGAAAACGTCTACCGCAAGGTCAAGGGGAGTTGTTCGATGCTGATTCTCACCGAGCAAGGGCTGATCGTGGCCCGTGACAAATACGGCCGCACGCCGGTGGTCATCGGCAAGAAAGAAGGGGCTTATGCCGTTTCTTCCGAGCCCTGTGCTTTCCTGAACCTCGGTTACGAGGTCGACTACAGCGTCGATGCCGGTGAAATCGTGTTTCTGACGGCCGACGGCATGACCCAATGGCGCAAACCCAACCCGCGCAAGCAGTATTGTTCGTTCATGTGGGTTTATTTCGGCTATCCGGTGTCCGACTACGACCGCATCAACGTCGACTCGGCCCGTTACCGCACCGGACGCAAGATGGCGGAAGGCGACACCACGGAGGCCGACATGGTCTGCGGCGTGCCCGATTCGGGCATCGGCGTCGGACTGGGTTATGCCGATGCCCGGCAGATTCCCTATCGCCGCGCCGTCATCAAATACACGCCGACCTGGCCCCGGAGTTTCACCCCGGCCAACCAGGAGCGTCGCCGCCTCGTGGCCAAGATGAAACTGATGCCCAACAAGTCGCTGATGAACGGCAGCCGCATCATCTTCTGCGACGATTCCATCGTGCGCGGCACCCAATTGGGCGACAACGTCAAGGTTTTCTTCGGCTGCGGCGCCAAGGAGGTCCACATCAGGGTGGGCAGTCCGCCATCGCTTTTCTCCTGCCCCTTTCTGAAGTTTTCCGCTTCTCACAGCGACCTGGAGCTCATTGCCCGTCGCAAGGTGCAGGAGCTGGAAGGCGGCATCGCTGCGGAAAGTCAAGGCACGGCTGCCGGCGATGGCCGCGTTGGCGTCTGCCCGAAGGAATACACCGTTTACGGGTCGGAAAAATACAATGCCCTGGTGGAAGCCCTGCGCGCTCATTTCGGGGTCACGTCCTTGAAATACTGCTCTGTGGAAGACTTGGTCAAGGCCATCGGATTGCCCAAGGAAGACCTCTGCACCCATTGCTTCGACGGCAGCGGCTTCGACGCCATCACCGATGATGAATGAGGATTCGACCTCAACGAACGAACGAACGAACGAACGAACGAACGAACGAACGAACGCCACATCGCTACGGAGCCCCTGCGGCCCTTCGCTGACGGAGGGAGAAAAATTTGGCAATCGGGAAATATTGAGTACCTTTGCGGCGTCTTAAAGGCGGGGTGTAGCACAGTTGGCTAGCGCACCTGGTTTGGGACCAGGAGGTCCCCCGTTCGAGTCGGGGTACCCCGACGAAAAAAGCCGAAGGTCGATGACCTTCGGCTTTTTTCATCGGGGTACATCCTTTTTTGATTGGGGCGGTGCCCCAAACCCCCGCCGCTCTCGCGGCGCCCGGCCCGTGGCCGGGAAGTTATTCCCCAACAAGGCTGCGGCCTGGCTCCGAAAACGAA
>R18__coassemble_1584_pt1 | contig 23869 bp, 17 predicted proteins | sample R18__metabat2_low_PE_032 | metagenome-assembled genome bin R18
AATCAGGCAAGGTTAGGCAAACGTAAGCGCTTACATTCCTGCCAGCATAATTGTAAGCGCTTCTGTTTGCATTTCGCGGCTGAAGAAGTGGGGCTCGTCGTAGAGAGCGGTTTTCAGGCGGTCGGCGGCGTTTTGCGACGTGTAGACGTCGCGGATGATACCGTATGCCTCTTCCACGCCCGCGACCGGGAAAAGTTTGTCATAGCGGCCGTTCATGAAAAACATCGGCTTGGGACAGGCCAGGGAGGCCACGTCGGGGTAGTCCATATAGCAGCGCAGGCCGGGCAGCAACATCGAATAGGCGCTGCCGCCCTTGTTTTGGTTGTTGGTCGGGCTCATCAGATAGCCGGTGGTGTTCATCCAGCACACGTTGACCGAAGCCTTGACCACGTCGGAGGCGGCACAGACCATCCACGAACGGAAACACCCCATCGAATGGCCGTAAGAGGCGATGCGCTCGCTGTCGACGAAAGGCAGCGAAGCGAGGAAGGCGGCGCTTTGGATGTCGTCGGAAAGAATCAGGCCGCACCAATCGGTGCCCAGCTGGTAAAAATTGCTGGCCAAGGCTTGCTGAGCATCATATTCAGGCCCTTCGCGGCGGCCCCGTTCGCCCCAGAAAAGCGCGTCGACGCTCAACACCACAAAGCCGTTGGCCGCGAAGAAATCACCCGTAAAGACAGAATCGTAGCAGGCCACCGACCATTTCTCCGCATCTTCGGCGACGGTCATCGCTTGCTTGCCCGGGACCACGCGGCCGGCGTCGCAGGCGAGCGGGCGGATCAGCTTCTCCTTGCCGATGGTGAAATGGGCACCGTGGTCGTGGAGGGCCAGCAGGGCTGGGAAGGGCCCTTCGCCGTCGGGCACCAGCAGATAGGCGGGCACCCGGCTGTATTCGTTGATGTTGAAGAGCACTTTCATGGCCGTGTAGCCGTCGCGCTGTTCGCGGGCAATGACGGTCGGGGCAAAATCGGCCGCGGGCGCCGGCTGGCTGCCCATACAAGTAAAGAGCAGCTCCCGGGCGTCTTTTTTCCAAGAGGCGAAGTTGCGGTAACCGGCGTTGCGCCAGGCCATCGGCCAGGTCAGCTTTTCGTGCAGACGGTCGAGGAAGACGGGCATCGTGCCGCTCAGGCCGTAAGAGACAAAGGCCTCCTCGGTGACGGGGGCCGTGCGCAAATCGGCCGCAGGCGCCGGATCGGCAGAAACCGCCTCGGCCCGTTCAGTTCCCCCGTCGAAAAGCTCCGCCGCCGCGCGTTGCAAGGCTTTCAGCTGCCGGCGGCTGATTTTCACCACGGTGCCGTGCTTGTGACCTTCCGGCACGGAAATCAGATCGTCGATGGGCGTGAACGTCACGAAATCCTTCGTCGAGACGGCGCCGTAGCGGTATTCGCGGTAGACGTCGTAATAAATCAGCCATTCGTCACCGACCCTGACCACGCAGGGACCTTCGCTGTAGACGGGTGAGAAAGGCTCCGAGGGGTTGGAGAAGGGGCCCTCGGGCGTGGGACCGTACACGCAGAAACAGTTGCTGAAGCCGGGCTTGCGGTTGTCTTTCAAAACGAACACATAGTCGCCGCTGCCCCGCTTGACCAGAAAACCGTCGATGGTGTTGTAGCCGATGTCGAAAAACGACTTGGCCGGGGTGAAGGTCTTGAAATCGCGGGTCTTGGTGTAGTAGGGGCGGTGGCACATGTTGGTGCCCAGACGGTCGGCCTCGGTGAAGCGCTCGGGGGCGATGCCCGACGACCAGATGATGTAAAACTCATCGTTCACGTCGTCGTAAAAGAGTTCGGGCGCCCAGACGTTGTTGGTGCAGGAGTCTTCCATCACGGGAATGACCTCCTGGCGGCTCCAGTGAATCAGATCTTTGGAATGGGCATAGCCGAAACCCCTGCTGCCGCTCCACTGCGTGGTCCAGACCAGGTGGAAGGTGCCGTCGGGCCCCTGGACGATGGACGGGTCGCGCAGCACCCGCTCCTCGGGGGCGTATTTCGGCATCACCGAGTCGCCGGTGAAGCGGTCCAGATAAGGTCCGTCGTTGCCTACTTCGGGCTTCAGCCATACACCGGGCAGCGTGTCCCAATGATAGCCGTCGAGGCTGTAGAGATACTGCATGCCGCGCACGGAAGGCTCGCGGAAAGAGGTGAAGAGGTAGGCCTCCCCGCCGGAGCAGGAAAGCATCAGGGCCGTCAGAAGCAGCCAGGGAAAACGTTTCATAGCCATCAATAAAGTTTATTCGGTGTTGCCGGTCAGTTGGTCGAAAGCTTCTATCCATCGGTCGGCCATCAAACGGTGACCGCCGGCGGTCGGGTGGATGCCGTCCCAGATGTACCATTTCTCATTCGCGCCCCGCTTGTTCAGGCATTTGTCGAACATGCGCTGGTAATCGAGGCAGGGAAAACCGTAATCGGCGGCGATGTCGCGTACGATGCCGCCCAGCCGGTCGACCATCAGCTCGCGCAGGCCTCCGTTTCTGACGGCGAATGGCGTGCAGAGGATGACGGCGCGGCGGTCGTGGCGCTCGAGGGTCTTGTCGATGAGCCGGCGGTATGTGGCCTCCCATTCCTTGAAGTCGAAGTCGGCGGCCGAGTTGTGACCGGCACGGATGTAATGGTCCACGTCGTTGATGCCGATGAGAATGGTCACCACGTCGGGCTCGAGCAGCAGGCAATCGGCTTTCCAGCGCTTTTCCAGGTCGGGCAGGGTGTGGCCGCTGATGCCCCGGTTCACGAATTCATAGCACCCCGGGCTGTAGGCCATGTAATGGGCGGCGCAGAGAAACATATAGCCGTGACCGAAGATGTGGTTCTGGTCGCGTTGGTTGCGCTCGGCCGAGGGCTTGGCCCCGCCGCCGCCCCAGTTGCCGTCGGTCACCGAGTCGCCGATGAAGAGCACCCGCAGGGGATGCTCCCGGGTGGCGGCCGGAAGAGAGGACTTGCGCCCGTCGCAGGCGCAGAACGCCACGACAAGCGCAAGCAGTGCAGTCAGATGTCTTTTCATGATACCGCGGGAGACAGTCATTTGATCTCCCAGGTGTCGAGCGTCCGGAAGAAGTCGTTGAGCGTGTGGATGGAAGCGTGCTTCTGACGGATTTCCTCCACCTGGTTCTTCACCTCTTCTTCGTAGGTGGGCGCTTCGACGTCGCGGATGACGCCCAGGGCCACCGGGAAGTCCGGGCCGCACATCGTCCCCAACTTGAAGTGGAGCGTGGAATCGACGCAGTGGGCGTCGTGGGTGAGGATGTCGTCTTCGGTGATGCCGTTTTCGCCGATGGTGACCACCTTCAGCGAGAAGCCGTCGATCATCAGACCCTTGTCGCGGTTTTTGCCGAAAATCATCTTCTCGCCGTGACGGAGATAGATGCAACGGTCGTCACGCACCTCCTTCTCGGAAATGTCGCGGTGGGTGCCGTCGTTGAAAATGACGCAGTTGACCAAAGCTTCCACCACGGAAGCCCCTTTGTGGCGGGCCGCCTGGACCAGCACCTCCTGCGAATTCTTCAAATCGACGTCGAGGATGCGGGCGAAGAAGTTGCCGCGGGCACCGAAGGTGAGCTCGGCGGGACGGAACGGCTCTTCCACCGTGCCGTAAGGCGACGACTTGGAGACGAAGCCCTTGGGCGAAGTGGGCGAATACTGACCCTTGGTCAGACCGTAGATGCGGTTGTTCATCAGAATGATGTTCAGGTCGACGTTGCGGCGCACGGCGTGGATGAAGTGGTTGCCGCCGATGGCCAGGCAGTCGCCGTCACCCGTCACCTGCCACACGGTCAGCTCGGGATTGGCGGTTTTCACGCCCGTGGCGATGGCCGAAGCCCGTCCGTGGATGGTGTGGAAACCGTAGGTGTTCATATAATAAGGCAGGCGCGAAGAGCAGCCGATGCCTGAAATGACGGCGATTTTGTCGGGCGCGGTGCCGAGTTCGGCCATCGCTTTGTGAAGGGTTGCGAGAATGGCATGGTCGCCGCATCCGGGGCACCATTTTACTTTGCCGCTGCTTTTATAATCGTTAGCTGTGTACATGATATTGCGGTGAGTTGAGTTGTTTTACGCTTGGTTGATGCCGTCGATGACTTCTTCGACGGTGAAGGGCTGGGCTTCCACCTTGTTGACCTGACTGATGCGTCCGGCCAGCGCAGGCATCTGTCCGCGCAGGTAGGAAGCGAACTGGCCGCTGTTGAGTTCGCAGACCACGATCTTCTTGAACTTCGACAGCACTTCTTCGGTGTTGGCGGGCAACGGACGGATGTAGTTGAAATGGGCCAGCGCCGTTTTCTTGCCTTCTGCATTCAAGGCTTCGACGGCGGCATAGAGGTGACCGAACGTGCCGCCCCAACCCACGACTACGGTGTCGGCATCGGCGTCGCCCTGAAGGGTCAGCGCGGGCAGTTCCTTGGCGATGGCGGCGATTTTCGCGGCGCGCAGGTCGCACATCAGCTGGTGGTTGGCCGGGTCGGTGGAGATGGCGCCGGTCTTGTTGTCTTTTTCCAGACCGCCGATGCGGTGGGCGAAGCCTTCGCGTCCGGGCAGCGACCAGTAGCGGACCAGGTTGTCGGCGTTGCGGAGATAGGGCGCCCAGCGGCCGCGCAGTTCTTCGGGCGTGTAAGGCGGATTGATGGCGGGATAGTCATTCATGTCGGGGATGCGCCAGGCCGACGAGCCGTTGGCGATGAAGGCGTCGGTGAGCAGGATGACCGGGGTCATGTGTTCCAGGGCGATTTTGGCCGCCTGGAAAGCGTAGAAGAAGCAGTCGGCCGGGGTGCCGGCGGCGATGACCACGGCGGGCGATTCGCCGTTGCGGCCGTAGAGGGCCTGCAGCAGGTCGGTCTGTTCGGCCTTGGTGGGCAGACCCGTCGAGGGACCGCCGCGCTGCACGTCGACGACCACCAGCGGCAGTTCGGCCATGACGGCCAGACCGAGGCCTTCGCTCTTGAGGGCCAGACCGGGGCCGGAGGTGGAGGTGGCGGCCAGGTTGCCGGCGAAAGCGGCGCCGATGGCCGTGCAGACGCCCGCTATTTCATCTTCGCATTGCACCGTCTTCACGCCCAGATCTTTGCGGAGCGCCAGTTCGTGAAGGATATCGGTGGCCGGGGTGATGGGGTAGCTGCCGAGGAAAAGGGGCAGACCCGACTTTTCGCTGGCGGCGATGAGGCCCCAAGCCGTGGCCTGGTTGCCTTTGACGTCGGTATAAGTGCCTTTCTCCAATTTGGAGGGGTTGACGGTGATGGTCGACACCGAAGCGTGGATGTTGTGGCCGTAGTTGTAACCGTCGGTCATCACTTTGAGGTTGGCTTCGAGCAGGGCCGGCTTCTTGGCGAATTTCTTCGACAGCAGATGGGAGGCCTCTTCGATGGGTTTGTTGAACAACCAGCAGACCAGACCCAAGGCAAACATGTTCTTGCAACGGAGAATGCTCTTGTTGTCGAGCCCGCTGTTTTCCAGACTGTTCTTGGTCAGGGTGCTGATGGGGGCCCAGACCATCTGGACGCCCTGCAGGCCCAATTCCGTGACGGGGTCGTCGGTTTTGAATTCGGCCTTCTCAAGCCCCTGGGCATTGAAGGTGTCTTCGTCGACGATGACCACGCCGCCCCTTTTGACGTAGCGCACGTTGGTTTTCAGCGCGGCCGGATTCATGGCGATCAACACGTCGGCCTTGTCGCCGGGGGTGTAAATCTTGCCGGCGCCGATGTGGACCTGATAGCCGGACACACCGCTGAGGCTCCCTTGCGGTGCCCTCATCTCGGCCGGATAGTCCGGGAAGGTGGATATTTCATTGCCGAAAACGGCCGACACGGTCGAAAACAGAGTGCCGGTCAGCTGCATTCCGTCGCCGGAGTCGCCGCAAAAGCGGATCACGGCATTGTCAAGCGTTTTTTCTGTGATGTTCATCTCGTTGATAAAGTTGGTTATGTTGTTGATTTATTTGATGAATACGATTTTGCAGACCACCGCTTTGTGACCGGCTGCGTCGATGGCGAAAACGGGGTAGACCCCGGAGGCGGCGCGTTGCCCCGACGGGGTGCAGCCGTTCCAGACGAATTGTCCGCCCAGGCTGGTCCCTTTGGCCATCAGGTGACCGCGGATGTCGGTGATCTGTACTTCTGAATCTTCGGTGAGTCCCGTCACGGTGATGTCACCCGTGAATTCCGGACGGACCGGGTTGGGAAAGGCGTAGGCTTGCTGATAATCCGTCTTCCCCTCGATGGCGTAGTCGCGGTAAGAGACCAGGCCGTTTTCCGTGCCCATGAACACTTCGCCGTCGGTCGGATTGACAGCCACGGAGAAGATGTTGTCGGAGGGGAGCGGGCTGTTTTCCGAGGTGAAATGGTGGATGGTCGTCATGCCGTCGGCCGAGAGCAGGTAGACGCCGTCGTTGTCGGTGCCGATCCACTTGCGGTTGCCGCCGTCGACGGCGATGGCCTGCACGCGCGAGGTGGAAAGCAGGTAGTCGGCCTCGTTCGTGCCGTCGTTGCGGGGCACCTTGATGCGGGTGAACGTGGGCAACTGGTCGAAGAGCGAGGAATTATGATAATAAAGGAGCGGTCCGTAGGTGGTGCCTATCCAGAGGGTGCCGTCGCGGTCTTCGGTGATGCAGTGGACGGTGAACAGGTCGAGCGTCTTGCCGTCCTGGTCGTAGAAGCGGCTGATCCATCGGGTGCGGTCGTCGCTGCTGTCGTCGTAAGTGCCGTTGGGGTCGATGACGTAGATGCCGTACACGTGGCGCTCGGAATTGATCCAAATTTGGCCCCTCGACGTGAAGAGGATGTCGTCGAGGCTGGGAGCGCTTGACGGAAAACCGGTGTAGGCGGGGCTGTACCACGAACCGTCCGGGCGGAGCAGGTGAACGGCCGCCTGAGCGGTGGTGGGGTCGGAATTGACCATCCATAGATTGCCGTCGGGGTCGAAACAGGCGCCGTCCACGCGGACGAAATTCTCCGGATTGGGCGCCGTGGGCAGGGCCGTGACCAGCGGACTGTTGGTGTAGTCATAGCGCTGCACGAACTGCCCGTCGTTGAATTCATACAAGCCTTCGCCCCAACTGCTCGCCCAGAGGTGGTCGGGGTCGGCGGGGTCGACGGCCAGGTTGACGATGTCGCGGAACCGGACGTGAGTCGTATCTTCGATTTCCTCTGCCGTAGGAACGGGCGAGGTCCATTCGTTGTCGGCGAAGCGGTTGATGCCGCCCGTGTAGAAATAACGGTCACCCCAGCGGCCGCCCGACACGGTGTAGAGCGCGTCGTGACAGAAATACATTTTCCAGGCGGTGTTGAGGCCCGGACCGTTGGGCAGGATGCCCGTGTCGCTGAGCCGGTAGACGCCTTCGCTTTCCGACAAGGTCCAAAGGGCGATGCCTTCGGTGGCGGAGGCCGTGGCCAGTTGCGGGCTGTAGGGGTCGAAGGAAAGGTCGGCCGTCACCGTCGAGTCCGAAGGCAGACTGAGGCGGAGGGGGGAAGCGTCGGCCGAGGGACGGATTTCGAAGCGTCCGCCGGCGTAGCCGATGACGAGTTGATCCTTTTCAACTTTCAGCGAGGCGATTTCTTCTTCGAGCGTGGCATAGGGCTCCCAGGCATTGTCGGCGGTCAGCCTGACCAAAGTGCGGCCGCTGCCGACGTAGAGCGTGCCGTTCCAACTGACCATCTGCTCCGGCTCGGGCATGTCGGCCCGGGGCACCTCGCTCCAGGCCCGGCTGTCGAGCAGGTTGTCGGAGACGTTGCCCGCGAGCAGGACGTGGGCGGCGGTCAAAAGGAAATACCGGTCGCCGGCCGGAGCAAAGTCTGTCAGGGCGGTGTATTCGCCGCCGTTGCGGAAAAAATAGGTGTTGGCGATTTCCTGACGTTCCATGTCGATGTCGAGCAGGCAGGCGTCGGTCGAGAGGTAGGCGTGGGTGCCGTACATGCGGCAGGCGTTGACGGTTTTCGTGGCGGTGAGCGCCTTGTTTTTGTAGTCGGGCAGGTTCGTCACGTCTTCCCCTTTCAGAAAGTCGATGTTGCCGTCGGTGTAGACGATGAGCAGGGTGCGGCTGGGGCTGTTATAGCTCAAAAAGGCGATCAGGTTGCCGTGGAGCCCGGTCAGCACGTTGTATTGGCGCAATTCCTCCGAGTCGGGGTCGTAGGAGAAGAGCTTGCCGTCGGCGGCCGCATAGATGGTGTTGCCGGCCCAGGCCACCCGGTCGGTGACCGCATAGGAATAGTGGGTGCGCCACTGCCCCGGCGCTATCTGCGCGCGCAGGCCGGCGATGCCCCAGCCGAACAGCAGAATCGACAACAGAAAGGTGATGCGGCGGCTCATACTTAATGTTCACTTGGCGTTTTCCCGCAAGAAAGCGACGAATTTTTCGATGGCGCGGGCCCGGTGGCTCAAGCGGTTCTTGGTCTCCGGCCCCATTTCGGAGAAGGTCAGGCCGGTGCCTTCCGCTTCGAAGACGGGGTCGTAACCGAAGCCGCCCGTGCCCCGGCGACCGGTGGTGATGAAACCGTCGATGGCCCCTTCGAAGAGATACTCTTGCCCGTTGAGAATCAGGGCGATGACGGTGCGGAAACGGGCCTTGCGGTTGGTCTCGCCTTCCATCACGCGGAGTATCTTGTCGACGTTCTGCTCGAACGAGCAGGCTTCTCCGGCGAAACGGGCGGTGTAGACACCGGGGGCGCCGTTGAGGGCTTCCACCTCCAGGCCGGTGTCGTCGGCGAAGCAGTCGCAGTGAAAGCGGTCATAGACGTAGTGGGCTTTCTGCAAGGCGTTGCCTTCGAGCGTGTCGGAGGTCTCGGGTATGTCTTCCGTGATGCCCAGGTCGCGGCAGAGGGTCAGGTCGACGGGCTCGGAGATGCCCTCGGCGGCGTCGCGGCGGAGCATGAAGGATATTTCTTCCAGTTTGTGGCGGTTGTGTGAGGCAAATACCAGTTTCATCATCGGTTCATTTTGAAAGTTCCAGCATCCGGCGGATCGGGCGGAGGGCTTTTCCGGCCAATTCCGCGTCGACACGTATTTCGGGCTCGCCGTCCAGGAGACAGCGGTAGAGTTTTTCAGGCGTGCACAGGCGCATGTGGTCGCACAGGGCGCAGGGGGCATCGTCGCGGGCCGGCGCCGGGATGAAAGTCTTTTCCGGACACCGGCGTTTCATTTCGAAGAGCACGCCGGCTTCGGTGGCCACGATGAAAGAGCGCGCCGGGTCGGTCTCCACGAAGCGGATGAGGTCGGCCGTGGAGCCCACGCTGTCGGCCAGGTCGGTGATCTCCGCCTTGCACTCGGGGTGGGCGATGAGCAGGGCCTCGGGATATCGCTTCCGGAGTTCAAGGATGCGCGGCAGCGAGAACGATTCGTGCACGTGGCAACCGCCGTCCCAAAGCAGCATCTGTCGGCCGGTCAGGCGGTTGATCCAGGCGCCCAGGTTTCGGTCGGGACCGAAGATGATTTTTTCATCCTTGGGGAAACTGTTGACGATGCGGACGGCATTCGAAGAGGTCACCACCACGTCGGTCAGCGCCTTGACGGCCGCCGAAGTGTTGACGTAACTGATGACGGTGTGGCCGGGATGGGCCTCGATGAAGCGTTTCAAATCGTCGGCCTGGCAGCTGTCGGCCAGGGAACAGCCGGCCGCCGGGTCGGGCACCAGCACCTTTTTGTCCGGGCAGAGAATCGCCGCGGTTTCGCCCATGAAGTGGACGCCGCAGAGTACGATGGTCTGCGAGTCGGTCTCGGCGGCCTTGCGGGCCAGGGCCAGGCTGTCGCCGATGACGTCGGCCACCTGCTGAATGTCGTCGTCCTGATAGTAGTGGGCAAAGATGACCGCCTTCTTCTCCTGCTTCAGGCGGATGATTTCCTGTTTCAGCGCTTCGGTATCCATATTATTGCATGTAATAACTGACGTGGGGCGGAATGTTGTAGGCCACGTTCTGCCATGCGATGCCCAGACGGTAGACGGGGTCGTGCATCAGCGTGACGCGGCGTTTGTCGCAGGGGATGTCGGTGAAATAGATGCGGAGTTCCCGGTTGTCGCGGGTGCGGAGCATCACTTCTTCGCGCCAGTCGCCGAAAAGGTCGGCGCTGAGGGCCGGCGTGGCCTTCGTGCCGTTGTTCGACACGCACTCGCGGGCCTGGAAGAGCACTTCCACCGTGTCTTTTTCCCAATTGTATTTGCTGATGGTGTTGCGGTCGAGCAGTTCGCGCTGAGGGTCGGCGTCCCACCACACGGCGAAGTTGCAGCTGTTGGGCGTGCGGTCGGAAATCTTTTCGCCCTTGCAGTTGTAGAGACCGCTGATGCCGCCGCCGTAGACCCAGCATTCGCTGCCGGGGTAGCGGGGGTCGATGTCGAAGGCCACGGCGCGTCCCGGGCCCTGACGTTTGCGCTCGAGGGCTACGGCGGCGCTGTCGGTGGGGTAATTCCAATAGATTTCACCCGTGCCGGCGTTGCGGAAGTTCATGCCGTAGTCGCCGACGGGCTCCTGCGAATTGAAGACTTCCAGACCGGGCCGTTCGGGGTCCAGATCGCCTACGTGCATGGCGTCGGCGTGACCGATGCGGGTGGAGTAGAGACCGCTGCCGTCGTGGTCGACCACCATGTTGCCGTAGACGATTTCGTCGAAACCGTCACCGTCGACGTCGGCCACGCTCAGGTTGTGGTTGCCCTGTCCGCGGTAGATGCGGTTTTCGGGGTGTTCCTTGTCGTCGCTGTCGAAGAACCAGCGGGCCTTGAGCGCCTGTCCGTCCCAGTCGAAGGCGGCCAGGGTGGCGCGGGTGTAGTAGCCGCGGCACATCACGATGCTCGGATGCCGGCCGTCGAGGTAGGCCACGCAGGCCAGATAACGGTCGCTGCGGTTGCCGTTGCCGTCGCCCCAGACGCTGGCCAGTTCTTCCTTGGTCGGCTTGATTTTGCCGGGGTAGCGGGCGGGCACGTAGTCGATGGTCTGCAGGGCTTTGCCCGTGGCGCCTTCGAAAATGGTCAGGTATTCCGGACCGCTCAGGATATGGCCGCCGCCCCGGGGAGCCTGTTCTCTTTCTCTCTGCATGCGGCCGGCGAAGTCGTATTTGCGGAAATCGGCCATGAACGAGTCACGGACGGCCTGCGGGGCCTCCTGTCCGCTCATTGTGTAGCTTTCCATCCGACGCCACCAATAGCTCATCTTTTCGCGGGCTTCGCGCTCTTCGGCTGCGTTCTGTGCGGAAGGACGTCTGTCCGGACGCTGCCCCATGCGCGGGGCGTCGGGCCGGCCCATACCGGGCTGGCCGGGTTGCCGGTCCATGCGGGGGGCAGGACTTTGCGCCTGTCCGCGGCGGGCGGAAGAGGCTTCGGGCTGCTCGCGCCAGTCGGCCTTGGCGTCGCCGATGACCTCACCAAGGCCGTCTACGGTGCCGTCGGCGGTTTTGCAGACGATTTCGGCCTTGCCGTCACCGTCGAAGTCGTAGACGAGGAACTGGGTGTAGTGGGCGCCTTCGCGGATGTTTTTGCCGAGGTTGATGCGCCAGAGGAAAGTGCCGTCGAGGCGGTAGGCTTCCAGCTTGGTCTCGCCCGTCAGACCGCTGCCGGAATTGTCACGCGGCGACATTTCCTGCTTGACGACGATTTCATACCGGCCGTCGCCGTCCAGGTCGCCCACCGAGCAGTCGCCGGGGGTATGGCCTTCGAGCGTCTGCAGCGGAATGGAAATGTAATTCTGGCCGACGCTGTTGGCCGGAATGGTCCAGCAGTTTCCCCCGGTGCAGCCTTCCGTGGCCGTTTCACCGTGACAGACCACCTGGTAGGTGACGGCCTTCGAAGCGTCGTAGCCCGTGTCGGTGAAGTTGGTCCCCTTTTTCAGGGGCTTTTTGTTCAGTTGCACGAACGAACCGTCTTCCTGCTGTTTGTAGAGGTCGAACGATACGTCGGCGGCGTCGGTGGCCAGCAACCTCCAGGAGAGGTAGGCTTCCGTTTCGCTGACGGCGCAACCGACCAGTCCGCGGTCGATGCTTTCCATCTGGCGCGGCAGCAATTGGTCGGCGTAGTTGTAAGAAGGGCTCTTCTGACCGCACGAAAGGGTGGCGGCCGACAAGAGCAGCAACGGGAGGAAGAAATGCCGGTTCATGGGATGAAGTTTTTGAAGGAGTCGTTTTATTTGTTGAGCAGGTGTTTGGCCAGGGCCACGGCGCTGTTGGCGTTGTCGCTGTAGCCGTCGGCGCCGATTTCGTCGGCGAATTCCTGGCTCAGGGGCGCACCGCCGACCATGATTTTGACCTGACCGCGCACGCCGGCCGCCGTGAGGGCCTCGATGACTTCTTTCATCTGGGGCATCGTGGTGGTCAGCAGGGCGCTCATGCACAGAATGTCGGCCTTGTTTTCCTGAATGGCGGCGACGAATTTTTCCTTGGGCACGTCCACGCCGATGTTGAGCACTTCGAAACCGCAGCCTTCGAGCATCGAGGCCACCAGGTTCTTGCCGATGTCGTGCAGGTCGCCCTTGACCGTGCCGATGACCACCTTGCCCAGGGTCTCCACCTTCTGGCCGACCATCAGGGGCTTGAGGATTTCCATGGCCCCCTTCATGGCGCGGGCGGCCATCAGGAGCTGGGGCACGTAGGCTTTGCCGTCCTGGAAATCCTGGCCGATCTGGCTCATGGCGCGGATCATGTCGCCGTTGATGATGTCTTGCGGGGCGATGCCTTTGTCGACGGCCGCCTGGGTGGCGGCTTTGGCGGCGTCGAGTTTGCCTTTCAAGACCGCTTCGTAGAGGGCGTCGTCGCCAGACTGTGCCGCGGGGGCTTCGGTCTTCGGTGCGGCGCTTGCAGCGGCTTTGGGGGCTTCGGGCTTGACCTCGGTGGCTTTGGTTTCAGCGGCTTCGGCTTTGGGGGCTTCGGCTTTCCCGGCTTGAGGGGCCGGGGCGGCGGGCGCCTGGCCTTTGCGGTGAGGCGTGACGAACAGGCCGTTGTCTATTTCGACCAGCTTGGCGATTTCGCGGATATGGGTGTCGTCGGTGCCGCAGCAGCCGCCGAGAATGTTCACGACGTGGTCTTCGACCAGGGGCCATACGGCCTTCTGCATCATCTTCGGGGTCTCGGAATATTTGCCGTCCTTGTCGGGCAGACCGGCGTTGGGGAAGGCGATCACGTATTGCGGCACGTTGGCGGCGATTTTGCGCAGGAAGGGCAGCATCATCTCGGCGCCGAGCGAGCAGTTCAGACCGACGCACATCACCGGTTCGTCCTTGAGCGACAGCATGAAGGCGAGGATGTCCTGACCCAGCATGTTGAAGCCCTTCGGGTCTTTGATGGTGAAGCTCATGATGACGGGCAGTTTGCTGCCGGTCCGCTTGAAGGCGTCGAGCGCGGCCAGCGCGTTTTCGGTGTCGAAAACGGTCTCGATGAGGATGCAGTCCACACCGCCGTCGACCAGGGCTTGAATCTGTTCGAAATAGACGTCGGTCAGTTCTTTGCGTGTGATGGCCCCGAGGGTGATGCACTTCGAGGTCGGACCTACGCCGCCGGCCACGAAAACAGGCTTGTCGGGGGTGGAGTAGAGCTGGGCCATGCCGCGGGCGATGCTGCAGGCGGCCAGGTTGATTTCGCGGACGCGGTTCTCCAAATGGAAGCCCTGCAGCGAAATGCGCTGGGCGTTGAAGGTATGGGTGGTGACGATGTCGGCGCCGGCCTCGATGAAGCGGCGGATGACGTCGGCGTTGATGCCCGGATTGGTCAGGTTGAGCAGGTCATTGCAACCCTTCAGTTGAAGACCGCAGCCGGCATACTGCGGACCGCGGAACTGGTCTTCGGAGAGCTTGTACTGCTGGATGGTGGTCCCTTGGCCGCCGTCGAGGATGAGGATGCGCTCCCGGAGGGCTTTCTCCAGATCGGGACGGACGGGGTTGAGCAACGGAGTCTTTTCACCGCTTGGGGCGGCCGGGCTGCAGCAGGCGCGCAGCGGAGTCTTGGAAGTGAATTCTTTCATGATTTTTATGGCTTGTTCAATTTCTTCTTCGTTGTGGAAGTCCATCTCAAGGTGGACGCCGTCGGTGCCGATGGCATGGAGCAGGGGTGCGAGTTCGTCGAGGGTGACCCAGCAGGCCATGACGCTCTTGCCGCCCTCGAGGATGCGGCGGTAGAGGTCATACCACTTGGGCGAACCGCCCTGGGGCTGGCCCACGCCGGGGGTCCACTGGATGGCCTTGAGCTCCTCGATTTCGAGCAGGGCGGGCAGGTGGCGGACGGCGCCGACTCCGTCGAGGTGATAGAGGGTGTAGGGAATTTTCCGGCACTGTTCGCGGATGAAGGGCTGCACGAAGCGGCGGTAGTCGTCTTCGCCGATCATCGTGGAGATGTCGCTCTGAAGCTTGGTCATCTTGCCTGGGGCCCACGACGAAAAATAGCAGAAAGCCATTTCGTCGCCTTCGCGGATGATGTCGTAGAGCTCGTCGAAGACGCGGAAATAGACGTCGTTGATGGCCTGGAGCTGCTTTTCGACCGTTTCGGGCTGAACGGCCAGGTCGAGCAGCACCTTGTCGGTGCCCTTCAGGGCGGCCAGGACGTCGAGGCCTTCCATCAAATCGGGCATGCCTACGTAGTAGTGACCTTGGGCACGCTCTTTGCAGGCTTTCAGCAAATCTTTGTGGAGGAGCCAGTTGGGATGGCGCTCATCGAAACGGATTTCGTCGCGGAAAGCGGGGTCGGGATGAATCCAGATGGTGTCTTCGCCGCCTTCCAGCACGCCGCCGAGGATGGCGGCCAGCGAACCGGGGCCCAGCTGGGTGTTGGCCACGGGCAGAATGTCGGCCTTGAAACTGCTGTGGGCTACATACCAGTCGAGCCAGCGCGAACGCCACTCGGGGTCGAACCATTTCCTGCTGAGCGAGCCGGGGGCTTCGGGGGCAGGGATGGCCGCGTGGGGCACGACGCCTTCCTGCAGGTGCTCCCACATATTGAGAATCAGTCCCTTATGAGCCCACCAACTGATGTAGCGCTCTTTGGTTTCTTCCAGATTTGCTTTCCAAGTGTTCATAGGACGGCCCTCGTGCTAAATAACTTGCAAATTTAAGAAGAAAAATTCGTATCTTCGCCCCGTCAAATGTGTTAATATGGCTGAAAATCAGGAAGACCTCGTTCTGCGCACCGAAGGCTTGGTGAAACGCTACCGCAAGCGTACGGTCGTCGACCACGTCTCCATCGAACTCCATCAGGGAGAAATCGTGGGTTTGCTGGGCCCCAACGGCGCCGGCAAGACCACTACATTCTATATGACCACCGGCCTGGTGGTCCCCAACGAAGGACATATCTACCTCGGCGATCAGGACATCACCGATTTTCCGGTTTACAAACGGGCGCAGGCGGGCATCGGCTACCTGGCGCAGGAGGCGTCGGTTTTCCGTAAGATGACCGTCGAAGACAATATCCTGTCGGTCTTGCAGATGACCCCGCTCACGGTGGCCGAACAGAAGGAAAAACTCGAGGAACTCATTGCGGAGTTTCACCTCAACAAGGTGCGCAAAAACTACGGTGACCGCCTTTCGGGCGGTGAGCGTCGCCGCACCGAGATAGCCCGTTGCCTGGCCATCAGCCCGAAATTCATCATGCTCGACGAGCCTTTCGCCGGCGTTGACCCGATCGCCGTCGACGACATCCAGTCAATCGTGGCCAGCCTCGTGACCAAGAACATCGGCATCCTCATCACCGACCACAACGTGCGCGAGACCCTGTCCATCACCGACCGGGCCTATATGCTTTTCGAAGGCAAAATACGCTTCCAAGGAACGCCCGAGGAACTGGCCGCCAACGACATCGTCAGGCGCAATTACCTCGGGGTCAATTTCGAGCTCTCACGCAAACGCGCCGTAGAGCGCGACGCTTCGGGCAACCGGCTGCGCCGGGCCGAAGACTGAGCAGCTGTTTTGCGGCTTCTCAAAAACCGTTTTGCGGGTTCCGGGTTTATTCTTCAGTTTCTTCCACGGTTTCCACCTCTTCTACCGCAGCGGCTTGACCGACGGGCGGAGCCACAGGCTTGGGCAATGAGTTGAGGGCTTCCTGTGCGCTTCCGGCCGACTGGTCGGCCGCGGGCGCGGCGGCTTGAGGCTGTTCCTGAGCGGCTCTGCGGCGTCCGGGGCGACCTTGCTGACGGGCGGCTTCGGCGGCTTCTTCCTCAGCGGCCAGGACTTCGGCCTGCGAGGCGGGCCAGAGCGACTGACCGATTTCCGCCAGTTCCTTTTCCAGACGTTCCTGTTCGGCGCGGATGGCTTCCGGGGTCTTGCAGTAGTCCATGATGTTGCGGTTCTGCAGGTTGTAGACCTTGTAGATGTCGCCCTTGTAGAGGCGGCGGGTCAGGTAGTCGGCCACGCTCATGCGCGAGGAGGCGTTGTTGTTGATGCTGACGGCCGTCTGTGACAAAAGCGGGCGGACCGATTCGAAGGGCACCCAGAAGAGCGGATATTTGCGCACTTCGCCCGTTTCGTCTTCTCTGACCAGCACCGGGCAGAAGGCGATGACCTTGGTCTTGACCGACGAATTGGTCTGGTCGAGATAGTAACATTCCTTGACGTAATAGAGGGTCACCTCGTTGGAGGGAATGTCGGCGGTTTCGAGCACGAGGACCGAGTCGCCCGGGGTATGGACGTTGTAACGGACTTCGTAGGGAATCCAGAAACGGTTGAGCAGTTCGGTGAATTTCACCCGGTAAGCGTCGTTGAAAATTTCCTTGCCGTCGAGGTAATCGTAGACGCCCAGCTCGCCCGTGGCCACTTTTTCAAACACCAGCGAGAAGAGATTCTTGCGGTTGCCGTCGGGCTGCGGCGGAAAATAAAGCGGCGCGTTGCAGTCGAGCATCAGGTCGACCATGCGGTAGACGTCGCGCTGCCACAAGACGTTGTCGGCCGAGGTGCGGGGGGCGGGCAGGGTATTGTTGCCTTTGAGGTCGAGGGTCGGCAGCGACGATTCGACCGGGTGAAGGTCAACGGTCTGTTTCGACGCCTGGGCATAAGCGGCCGTGGTGCCCAGGAGGGCGCAGGCGGTCAGCGCAATAAAAAGGTGACGTATTTTCATAGTGGTAACAACTGCTTAATTGATAATGATTTCCATCGGCGAAAGCGTCTGCTCGATCTTGTCGGGGCCCACTACTTTCACGCGGGCGATGAAGAAGCGGGCGCCGCGGCGGAGGGCCCTGATTTGCGATTTCTGGCGGGGGGAGAAGTTGGTGCCTTGCGACACTTCCACGTTGGTGTTGCCCATCGAGTCGTAAATCAGCGTCTCGAACGAGAGCACCGTGAAGGGCACGTCGAGCAGGTCGTCGTCGAGGGCGGCGATGATGCCCGGGGCTTCGAGGATGTATTTCTTCATCAGACCCGTGCCGCCGCGGTAGCGTTTGGCCACGCCGTTGGCATCGGTGTATTCGAGGAAGGCACGGGGTTCGGGCAGGGCTTTGACGCGGAAGGGCACGCGGGCAATCTGCTGCAGGCGGCCGTCCATCACGGCGCTGACCGACACCACACATTCCTGGTTGATGTTCACGGGCTTGGCTATCCAGCCGTTGCCCGAGCGGCTCAGGCTGCCGTTGTTGACCGAGGCCTGGACCATCTGGTTGGGCACGCCGGGCACGGAGATGCTCAGGCGGTTGTCGATGCCGGCGTAGAGCACGTTCATCATCGTGTTGGACACGGTGGCCATCGGCTCGATGACGGTGAACGATTCGTCGAATTCATAGTTGCGCACGGTGCCGTCGGCCCGCTGCATCTCGATGTGTCCGCTCACCGGGAAATTGCCGGTGGCGTTGGTGGCGACTTCGAAGAGGCCGTTCTTGTCGGCGGGGAGTTCTTCTCCGTTGACGTAGATGTGGGGGCGCATCGTGGAGTCTTCGGCGCTGAGCACGATGTTGGCGCGGTAAGTGTTGCCGCGGACGATGTTCTGCGAATTGGGGATGACGTAGGCCTTGATGCGGTTCACGCGGAAGTCACCCTCGTCGATGTTGCCCGTCAGGGTGTGGAGCACTTCGCCTTCGGCATAGCGCACGTCGTTCTGCAACTTGGAAAAATAGGTGAGCACGGCGCTGACGGGCATGTTGTCGAACATCGAGGTCTGCCAGTCGAGGCCCTGGGCCTTGGCTTTTTCGGAGGGTTCGGTCGAGAAGTTGTCGAAGATGGCTTTCTGCTTGAGGCTGTCGGCGATCATCGTCGTCATATGCTCGCGGAAACTCTTCATCCGCGCTGCCAACTGCTGACCTTTGTCGCCGGTCGGGGGCAGCATCACGTAGGCGGGGGCACTGACGTCTTCCTTGCGCTGGATGTCGTCGAGGTCGGCGTCCTGGCCGTCGGCTTTGACGGCGATGGCCCACTTCAGGTCGTCGATGAAACGGTAGAGCGAGTCGCAGAGGCTCTTGACTTCCTGTCCTTTTTCGTACCATTCGCCCGCTTTTTCGGGGTTCTGGTCATAAAAATCCTTGAGGTCCTGGTAGAGCAGTTCGTTCTGCTTGGCGGCGTTCTGCGTGCTGCGCGAGAGGCTGTCGCCCACCAGTTCGAAACCGCCCAGCACGTCCGACGACACGTTCAATGCCAACATGCACAGAAGCATGATGTACATCAGATTGATCATCTTCTGTCTAGGGGTCTCGGGAGCGTTTGAAGCGGCCATGTCACTGAGCGTTAGAAGGTTGTTCTCCGGCGTTTTGCGGCGCTTCGGCCTGGGCTTCGGTGGCTGTGGCCTGGGCTTGGGCTTGCGGCGCTTCGGCTTCGGCGGCTGCGGCCTGGGCGGCCTGGTTCATCGCCATGAAGGGGGTGGGCATCATCATGGCCTGGATCATCCGCGAATAAATGCGGTTGAGGCTGGCCAGGTTGCTGGCCATCAGTTCGGTTTCGGTCTTGAAGCTTTCGCTGTCGGTGGCGGAACCTTCATACATATCCTTGATGTGGATGAGGCCCTGGTTGACGCGGTCGATGGTGTCGATCTGCGAACTGATGCTCTTGAGCTGGATTTCATAGATGGTGTTCAGACCGCGCAGGTTCAGATTGAGGTTGTCCATCTGCTCCACGTAACCCTTCAGACTCTTTTCGAGCGATGCGGTCTCTTCTTCGGTGAGGCGTACTTGCGGCGGGAAACCGTAGTCTTGCGGCACGGCCGAGAAGCTCGGGAACGACGCGGGGGCGCCGGCAAAGGGTGAAGCGGGGGCCGCGTCGGCGTTCGCCGGGAAGCCTCCGGCCTGAGCGGCGGCTGCGGCATTGGCGGCGGCGGCAGCGGCTGCGGCGGCCTGAGCGGCCACGGCGGCGGCATCGATATCGACCGCGCCGCCTTCGCCGGAGAATGAGCCTCCACCGCTGATGACGGCGGGACCGGCGCCGACGATGACTGCCCCGCCTGCGGGAGCGCCCGTCAAAATTTCGCCTTCAGCGCCTTGAGGCATCGGGCCGTTGAGCACCACGCCGCCTGCGCCGTTGAAGGCTGGACGGTCTTCGTCGCTGTGGCTTTTCAGCACGGGGAACACTTCTTCCCAATGGTAGGCACGGAAGGGGGGTTCGAAGGCTGAAAGGAAGAACATCAGCACTTCGGTGCCCAGACCGACGGCCAGCATGATGTTGGCACCGTCGAGGTGAAGTATTTTAAACAAGGTGCCCAGAATGGCGATGGAAGCGCCGAAACCGTAGAAATAGTTGAACAGCGTCTTTCCTTCGTAGCTTTCCAGATAGGCTCTGAACTTTCCGTATTTTTTTGACATGGCTTTACAAGTGGCTTGGAGTTGAAACTTTTTTTTAGCGGAGGCTCAGCGCTTCGTGCTGCCGCCGCCGATCTGGCTGCGCACACAGCGGAATCCGATGTAGGAGCGGGTCTCGTTCTGATATTCGTAAGTGCGGGTGTTGACCTGGATGAACGGCGCGGCGTCTTTCCACGAACCGCCTCTGACGACCATCCGTTTGGAGATGTAGGGGTCTTCTTCGCGGGTCTGCACCTTGTATTGGGGGTTGAGGTCGTTCATCTCTTCGTAGGAGGAGGCGCTCCAGGTGGTCGACGTCCATTCGGCTACGTTGCCGGCCATGTCGTACAGGCCGAAGTCGTTGGCCGGGTAGGAGGCCACTTTCTGGGTGATGAGGCTGCCGTCGCGGGTGTAGTTGCCCTCACGCGGTTTGAAATTGGCGTAGTAGCAACCCTTTTCGGTGTCGACGTAGTTGCCCTGCCAGGGGAAACGGGCATTCTTGATGCCGCCGCGGGCCGCATATTCCCATTCGGCCTCGGTCGGCAGACGGAACTCGAGCACTTCCTGACCGGCCGGGCGCAGGCTGTTGTTGAGCCGCTCGGTGCGCCAGGCGCAGAAGGCGCGGGCCTGCTCCCACGACACGCCGACCACCGGGTGGGCGTTGTAGGCGGGATGCGAGAAGTAGTTCTTCACGTAGGGCGTGGCGTAGCTGTTTTCGAAATCGTTGGCCCAGACGGTGGTGTCGGGGTAAATCTCCACGATGTAGGTGTTCAGAAAATCGTATTCCGACGAGAGCGGACGCGTCAGGGTCTGGCGGATGATTTGACCGTCTTCGTTGTAGAAGGCGGTGTCTTTGGTGATCATCACCACGGGCAGGTCGTCAGGGTTGATGTCGGTGTTGCGCACCCGCTTGGCGGCCTTGAGGTTGTTGGAGCGCTTGACGAAGCTTTCATAGTCGAACCAGTCGTAGCGGTAGACGATTTTGTCGACGGCCGTGCGGTAGCCGCCGCGGATGGGGTCGGGCTCGCGGAAATAGTTGAGGGCGGTCAGCTCTTCTTCGGTGGCGCGACGGCGGTCGGGCACGTTCATCTTCCAGTCGAGGTGGGGCTTGATGGGCTCGCCTTCTTCGTCTTCGGTGATTTTGAAGTCTTCATTGCCGCCGTAAGCCGGGTCGGCCAGCTTTTCGCGGATGATGGAGTCGCAAACCCACGCGATGAACTGTTTGTATTGCCCGTTGGTGATTTCGGTTTCGTCCATCCAGAACGAACCCACCGACACCGCCTTGCTGGGGATTTCGGTGCCCCAGACCGAGTCGGGGTACGATTGGCCCATCGGGAAAGAGCCCTGCTTGACCAGGACCATTCCGTAAGGATTGGGCTCCGACCAGGAAGAGGCTTGAACGCTCTGCAGTTCGCCGGTGTCGTAGATGCCGCAGGCCGTGAGGATCAGGGCCAGGGTGACGGCGGCGCTTGCCGTGATTTTCTTCTTCATAATATTCTTACACTTTTCTGTTTCTTGTTGATGCGACTGGTGTCGATGGCCTTGCGATACCCTATCATGACTTCGTGGCTGCCGTCGGTGGGACCGTAGAGGGGGATGTCGTAGGAGTAACAGACGGTCAGTCCGAAGTCGAATTGCATCCCAGCCAACACGCCCAGACCGTCGCCCGGACGCCACGAGAGCCCTCCCCAGTATTTTTTCGCGACCCGCAAAAGCGCGGAAACGTCGGCCTGCACCGTGACCAGGTCGCTTTTGACCATCAGGGAGGGTTGTAAGGTGAATAACGGATTCCGGAAGGAAATATTGTATCCGCCTGTAAAATAAAGTGTGCGCGACACTTTCATTTGGGTGCCGTCTTCGTCTTCGCTGCTGCCGCTGCTGCTGCCTCCGCCTTCGCCGTCGTCGAGATGGAGCGTGCCGCCGAGCACGTGGGCGCACGACACGCCGGCAAACCAGGGGCCGCGGTCATACCAGACGCCCAGGCTCAGGTCGGGCACGATGCCTTCCAGGTCGCCCGTGGGGATGGCGTCGTCGGAGGTGGAATGGTAATCGGAGGTGGGGATGTAGATGTCGCCCGAGGCGAAGTTCTGCTGGAGGATGCCTCCTTGCGCGCCGGCCCTCAGCTCGCCGCCCCAGACCTTGAAGCGGTAGGAAAACTGGGCCTGAAACATCTGGGTCTTGAACAGACCGATGCTTTCGTTGAGCATGAGCAGTCCGATGCCGGCCTGTTGCTTGCCGACTCTGACCGGGTAGCCTACCTGAAGGCCCAGGGTCGAAGGGGCGTTGGTCACGCCGGTCCATTGCTGGCGGAAGGCTATGTGGACGTCGAGGAAACTGTTGCGTCCGGCCACGGCGGGGTTGTATATGCCCGGGTTGAGCATATACTGGGTCCATTGCCCGTCGAATTGGGCGGCGGCGCGGTCCGCGAGCAGGAGCAGGGGGACCATAAGGATCAGACGCAGCGGTTTTCCGGGTTTTCCGGGTTTTCCGGGTGCTTTGGGTTTTTCGGGTGCTTTGGGCTTTCCGGGTGCTTTGGGCTTTCCGGGTGCTTTGGACGTTATGGGCGTTATGGGTGAGGACATCGGCGCGGCTTGAATAGATACAATAACTGCAAAAGTCGGGAAATATTGTGTGAATGGACGGATTTTTGTTTCTTTGCTTCGTGCTTGGCGATCGGTCCGGATTTTAGATAAGGATATGAACTCTTTTTTGCTGAAAGGAAAACTGAAATATTTGCTGCGCTCGCGTTATCGCAAGGGTTACGGGGTCCATTCCCCCTTTGTCTTCCATCTGATGACCGACACGCTGGAGTGTCGTTATCCTTATTATTGTTTCGAGCCCATCGAGGATTTGCGCCGCACGATTAAGCCGGCGGTGCGCAAGCAGTGTCTGAGCGCCAAATACGGCCGGATGCTCTTCCGTCTCATCTGCCGTTTCCGTCCGGCCTGCATGGTCGAATTCGGTCGGGGTGACGGCATCACGGCGCAATACCTGCAACATGCTTCGCAGCAGATGACGGGCGATTACCTCGACGAGGTGCCGTCGGTCAAGGCGGTGGAGGCCATGCTGTCGCGCTTCACCCCCGACATGGCCGTCTTTTATCCCGACCTTTCGGCCGCTGACCTGAGGCGGGCGCTCCTGACGGCCATCCGCGACCAAGGGGCGAAGGGGAAGACCGACGCGGTGTTCGTGGTGTTCGACATTCACCGCAATCCGGAGAAGCTGACGCTCTGGCGCGAGGCGGTGCGCTGCCCCAACGTCTCTTCCTGTCTGGATATGAATAAGGTGGGGATCATCTTTTTCCGCCCCGAATTGGAAAAACGCTGTTACCTTTACAGATATTGAGCAGCTGTTTGGCTGCGGCTATGTTCCCTCACTTCGAGCACAAATCAATCAAAAATCTGCTATAACTCATTTCGTGAACCCTTTCAAAACAGATTTCGTCAACCGTTTCAAAAACAGATTTTGCGAATCATTTCAAAACAGATTCTTATACCCCGAATATGAAGATTTATACCAGGACCGGTGACGCCGGTCAGACCGGTCTCATCGGCGGCAAGCGGGTTTCCAAAGCCGATCTCCGCCTGGAGGCCTACGGTACCCTTGACGAACTCAACGCTCATCTTTCCCTGCTGCGGGAATATCTGCAGACCGATGCGGCCAAGGAACACATCATCGACATACAGAAACATCTTTTCCGGCTGAGCGTGCAGCTGGCCACGCCCGAGGAGGCGGCCCACGCCAAGACGCTGGAGAATTTTCAGCGGGTCACGGAGATTTCACGGCAGATGATCGCTGACCTGGAGAGTGAGATTGACCTGGTGGAGGCGTCGCTGCCGCCTCAGCGCAGTTTCATCCTGCCCGGCGGCAACAAAGCTACGGCCCAGTGCCACATTTGCCGTACGGTGTGCCGCCGCGCCGAGCGTTGCTGCGTGGCGTTGAGCGAGGTGCACCCCGTCGAGGAGTCGCTGCTCCGCTACCTCAACCGCTTGTCGGACTACCTCTTTGTCCTCAGCCGCAAACTCTGCCTCAACGAATCGGAAGAAAGCTTTTGGGACGGCATCTGAAACTGCGGCCGCAGATGCCGCCCTGCCGACTGCGACGGCAGACCGCCTACAGGCCGCTCAGACGATGGTAACCTCCTGCCGCGACGAATCGCCTACGGGTTGGCCGCGATTCTCGATGCACGATTCAGGCTTTTTGTGCACCGAGATTTTTCGGGCTCTGGGGGCTCCCTGTCTGCAAGCCC